>OFGK01000081.1_pt1 | contig 98533 bp, 90 predicted proteins | sample 1521771 | NCBI WGS metagenome assembly OFGK01 (sample SAMEA3504088, study PRJEB24116) | mouse gut metagenome | biome: mouse gut; feature: mouse-associated habitat; material: faeces | place: Denmark | collected 2011 | reverse complement strand
CGGCCTCGGAAAAATACAGAGATTCCCTGCGGATCAAGTGCCGCGATGTGGGTGTCGGCGTGAATACTTTATCGGGCGGAAACCAGCAGAAAGTCGTTCTTTCCAAGTGGATGTTTACGGAGCCGGATATTCTCATTCTGGATGAACCCATAAGGGGGATCGATGTGGGCGCAAAATATGAGATCTATAAACTGATTCATGAGCTTGCGGATCAGGGAAAGGCAATCATTCTGGTGTCCTCGGAACTCCCGGAACTTCTCGGAATGGCGGATCGCATTTACACGATTTTTGAGGGGAGCATCACAGGTGAGATTTCCGCAAAAGAAGCAACTCAGGAAATGTTAATGAAGAAGATGACCATAACGGCTTAAGAGGAGAGGATCATGAACTATATAAAAAAGGTGTTGGGCGAAGATCTTCGTCAATATACGATGGTAGTTGCCCTGGCAGCGCTCATTATAATTTTCAATATTGCATCGGGAGGTAAGATGGTTACTTCCTCGAATTTTCAAAATTTAATATCGGGAAACGCTTATGTACTGGTTCTGGCTTTGGGAATGCTCATGGTAATCGTGATCGGACAGATCGATCTGTCGGTGGGTTCGGTCGCAGGATTTGCATCCATGGTAATGGCGATCACCGCCCGCCAGTTTAACCTGCCGTGGTATGTTGCAATTCTGATCGCTCTGGTGATCGGCATGATAGCCGGAGCATGGCAGGGATTTTTCTTATCGAGGCTCGGCATTCCGGGATTCATCACAACCCTTGGCGGCATGATGATATTCAGAGGCGGTGTTATTTGGATATCAAACTCAATTTCAGTTCCTGTTCCCTCAGAGCTGAAATGGTTTGGTGCCGGTTATCTTCCTGAATGGGGACCTGCTTTTACCGGGATGAACAACTCAACGTTATTGCTTGGAATCATTGCGATAGCTGTGTTTGTGACTGCCCAGTTGAGGAAGTTTACCCATTCGGGGGATGTTACCGGAAAGAAGGAGGAGTTCTGGCCCTATGCGGTCCGCATCGGGATCGTGTCGGTGGTGATCGGCTATGCGACATGGCTTTTCGGAAGCGGGAGAGTGGGAACAAGTTTTCCGATCCCCGGGCTGATCCTTGTGATCCTGATCATCCTGTATTATCTGATCACGGAGAGAACATCCTTCGGACGTCATGTCTATGCGGTGGGCGGAAATAAGGCAGCGGCAGAACTCTCCGGCGTCAATGTAAAAAGAACGTATTTTCTCACGATGCTCAACATGTCCGTTCTGGCGGCTGTGGCCTTTGATGTATATAACAAGAAAAACAGGGGGTAAGATCCCGAAATTTAAAAAGGAGGAAAGGAATTATGAAAGCAAAAAAGTATTATCACTTCTGATGACGGCGGCTCTGGCGGCAGGTGTGCTGACAGGCTGTGGCGGAGGCAGGGGAACGGAGGAGACTGCGCAGACGGCTGAGACACCGGCAGCTGCGGAGGAGACTGCTGAAACCGAAAGCGCGGAGACTGCAGAACCGGAAGAGGCGGCTGAAGAAGAGACGGCAGGCGGCGGTATCGTGGGTGTGGCGTTGCCGTGGCTCGGAACACAGAACTGGGCAGAAGCGGAAGTGATGTTTAAAGAACAGCTTGAGGCTGCGGGTTATGAAGCGATCATTCAGGCCGCTGACCAGAAGGTTCCGCAGCAGCAGCAACAGATCGAATCCATGATCGAAAACGGCGCACAGGTTATCGTTGTCGGCCCTGTTGACGGCTCACAGCTCGGCTCAGTGCTGGAGAAAGCAAAAGATGCGGGCGTATATGTAATCGGATATGACAGACTGCTGGAAAATACCACGGGTGTTGACGGCGTAGTACAGTTCGGCAGCGTGAAGACAGGGGAATTACAGGCCCAGGCGCTCTTACAGGGATTGGAGGAATTGAAGGGTGAGGCTCCCTACAACATCGAACTTTTCGGCGGCGGCCCGGCTGATCCGAATGCACCGAATTTCTTCACAGGCGCAATGTCAGTGCTTCAGCCCCTCATCGATGACGGGACGCTGGTTGTTGTATCAGGACAGACGGATTTCACACAGTGTGCGACAGTTGACTGGGATAACTCCAAAGCACAGTCACGTATGGATGCCATTCTTGCAGGTAACTATTCAGACATCGAGATCGACGGTGTTCTTTCACCCAACGATGGTATTGCACGTGCGATTATTACATCCTGTGAGAATGCGGGACAGCCGATTCCTGTAGTTTCGGGGTTGGATGCGGAAAATGAATCCGTTGAGTGGGTATGGTCCGGCAGACAGTATTCCACAGTGGCAAAACCTACCAATGCGCTTGTTGCGGAGACAGTTTCCATTATTGACAGCCTGCTTGGCGGCAACGGGATGCCGGCAACCGATGTGACGGCGGACAATGGCGTAATCGATGTTCCCATTTACGAACTGCCCCCTGTGGTTGTGACAAAGGACAATGCAAAGGAAGTATTTGCGGATGATCCTGACAGAATGGCTTTGCTGAAAGATTAATAGTATTTGATTGATATCTACGAAACTGTACCGGGCATGGTTTTCCAGGCCCGGTACAAATCGTTCATAAAAGAGCCGGGGTAAACATAATTTCCTTTCCATTCGCCGTTGACAGGCAATTTGCTCAAAGTTTTGGGGAAGAAGTAACGCTCTGTCGGAAATATGCGTGAGAATAAAAGAAAAATATGATACAATGTAAAAAAAGGGAAGGACAGTGACAGGACAATGAAAGTATTGGTCATAGAAGACGATGCAGGTTTGAACCGGGGAATCTGTTTTGCGCTTAAGCAGGAAGGATGCGAGGCGGTCAGCGCGCGGACACTGCGGGAGGGCTATGCGTTTTTTGAGAGAGAAAATCCCGATGCCGTCATACTGGATTTGAATCTGCCGGACGGTGACGGACAGGAGTTTTGTAAAAGAATACGGGAACTTCCGGGAACGGGCGCCGAGACAGCCATTCTGATGTTGACGGCCAGAGATCTGGAGACGGATGAGATCATGGGACTGACAAACGGGGCTGACGACTATATGACGAAGCCTTTTTCTGTTGCGGTGTTAAAGCTCCGGCTGCAGAACATTTTGAGCAGGAAGGCAAAGGATACGGAAACGAAGGAGACAGAGCGTATTATCACATCGGGGGAGATCGTGCTGGACTTAAAAACGTTCCGGGCGTTTTGCGGCGGTGAGGAGTTTAATCTGAGTATGACCGAATTTCGCCTGCTGCAATACTTTATGGAACATAAAGGGCAGGCGCTTTTGAAGGAGCAGATTTTGCGGTATGTCTGGGATATAGAGGGGAATTTTGTGGAGGAAAACACACTGTCTGTCAATGTCAGCCGTCTGCGCAAAAAGCTGGGCAGAGATTATATCCGCACAATTCAGGGGATCGGCTATCTGTGGGAGGAGAACGGATGAAAGAGAAAACCATAATCCTGCTGCTGGCAATATGTTTATTGGTATGCTTTGCTGTGCTTGTTTTTAGCACGGCTTATTTTCTGTACCAGTGGAAAAAACTGGATCGCATTCTGGATGGTTTCTGGCGGGAAAATACGGGAGAAGGGGAGGCCCATTATCCGGATTTTCTGGAGACCAGAGAATCCCGTATTGTCAGCCAGTTAGAACGTATTCTCGCGGTGTTGCGGTACAGGGAGAAACAGGCAGTGGGGGAAAAGGACCAGGTCATGCATCTGATCTCGGATATTTCCCATCAGTTAAAAACGCCGCTTGCCAATATTGTGATGAACATGGAGCTGTTACAGGATCCCACCCTGGAGGAAGGACGCCGCAGGGAATTTCTGGAGCATACGAAAAATCAGGCCGGTAAGATGCAATGGCTGATGGCGGATCTCCTAAAAGCTTCCAGGCTGGAAAACGGCATGATTTGTTTTAAGGCAGGGTATACCGGGATCAGGGAGACGATCGCGCGGGCGGTCAGCTTTGTCTTTCCCCTGGCATCAGCCAGAAAGATAGAGCTGATCGCGGAGGAATTCGAGGACGTTAAACTTTACCATAATCCGAAGTGGACGGCGGAGGCAATGGCGAATATTCTGGAAAATGCCGTCAAGTATTCCCCGGAAAACAGCAGGATACGGATAGCCCTGACCAGATTGGATCTTTATACAGGAATTACGATTTCGGATGAGGGGATCGGCATTCCGCAGAGTGAATATCAACAGATCTTTAAACGGTTCTACCGGGGAAAAGAGGTGGAAGGTCAGGAGGGGAGCGGCCTTGGGCTGTATCTGGCACAGCTGATTTTACAGCGCGAAAAGGGATATATCACCGTGACCTCCAGGGTAGAGGAGGGAAGCTGTTTCTCGCTGTTTTTATTGAATGAATGAAAATAGATGACAAAATTGTCATATATTTTCTCTTTCCTGTCAGGATACTGTAAGAAGTTTCTGATAGAATAAAACTGTGTACAGTGATCCGTGAAATGGAAACCGTATGCGGTAATCCGCAGCGTGAACATAAAAAATGATGTACGGCATTCTGTGAGGCAGGAAAACTGTATACAGCAATTCGTGGAATGGAAAGAGGAGAAACAGTATGACAATTTTGGAGACGGAGAATCTGAAAAAGTATTATGGGGAGGGAGATACCCAGGTCAGAGCCTTGGACGGTGTGAATCTGAAGATAGAAGAGGGAGAGTTTGCCGCGGTGGTGGGCACTTCCGGATCGGGAAAATCCACGCTGCTACATATGCTGGGAGGCCTGGATTACGCCACTTCCGGTACGGTGACCGTTGCCGGTAAAAAGATCTTTGAGCTGAACGAAAAAGAATTGACGATTTTCCGCAGAAGGCAGATCGGTTTTATCTTTCAGAGCTACAATCTGGTGCCGATCCTGAGTGTCTGTGAGAATATCGTGCTGCCGATGGAACTGGATGGGAGAACTGTGGACGAAGCTTTTTTGGAAAAGATCGTGAAGACACTGGGATTGACAAAGAAGCTTTATAATCTGCCGGGAGAGCTTTCCGGCGGGCAGCAGCAGAGGGTAGCCATCGCCAGGGCCCTTGTGACAAAACCGGCCATCATTCTCGCGGACGAGCCCACAGGAAATCTGGACAGCAGGACTACCCAGGAAGTGCTGGGGCTTTTGAAGCTGACCAGCGAGCAGTTTCATCAGACCGTTGTGATGATCACCCACAACGAGGCATTGGCACAGCTGTGCAGCAGGGTGATCCACATAGAGGACGGCAGGATCGTCAGCGATTACGGGAAAAGTGATGGCAGGAGCGCTGCTGCCTGCACAGAAGAAAACGGGGAGGTGCACAGATGAGAAACAATAACGGTGCATCGATCCGCAGGCTGTCCATGCGGAGCCTGAAAAACAACCGGGTGCGGAATCTTTTTGCGGTGATTGCCATCGCCCTGACCGGGATTCTCTTTACGGCAGTCTTTTCCCTGGCAGACGGCGCCATGCAGACTATCCAGGAGGAGACCATGCGGGAGGTAGGCGGAAAATACCATGCGGGCATAAAGGCGGCTTCCATGGAACAGTATGAAAAGGTGGCGGCTGATCCATCGGTCAGAGAGAGCAATTATACGATCCTGATCGGCAGGGCGGACAATATCCTGAAGCGTCAGGCGGAGATCCGCTATACGCCGCAGGAGAGAACCTTATCGGAGATGTTTATCACGCTGGAGGAAGGCGGTATGCCCCAGGAGGCGGATGAAGTGATCGTGGATACCTTTGTTCTGGATGAGCTGGGACTGCCTCACCGGCTGGGCGAAGAGATTCCTCTGCGGTTTTCCTTTATGGGAGAGACGATAGAGGAGGTGTTTACAGTCTGTGGCTGGTATGAGGGGGATGCCGTTGCCCACGCCAGCGAGCTGTTTGTGTCGGAGCGTTACTGGACGGCGCTGAAAGACTCTTATACCGATGAGGATTTTATGAAATGGAAGGAGGAACATCCGGAGGACGCCGGCGCCGGGCTTATCGCAGGCAACTTTTTCTTTGAAGATACGCATGATCTGGAGGAGAAAGTGCGGACGATTATCCGAAACGCGGGCTACGAGCCGGAGACTGAGCTGGCCTACGGGGTAAACTGGGCCTATATGAGCAACCGCGCGGAGGCGGCGGATCCTGTCACCCTGACTATTTTGTCCGGTGCGGTTTTCGTGATCCTGCTGACCGGTTATCTGATTATCTACAATATTTTTCAGATTTCTGTCATCAGTGATATCAGGTTTTACGGTTTACTGAAGACCATAGGAACGACGAAGATGCAGATCGGCAGACTGGTGAGACGGCAGGCTCTTATATTGGCCGCAGTCGGCATTCCCATAGGGCTGTTGATCGGTTTCGGCGTGGGCAGGGCAGTTTTGCCGTTTATGATGTCTCTGACGGATTCCTGGCAGGGGATGGAAATATCTCTGAAATGCAGTCCCCGGATTTTGATATCCGGCGCGGCTTTTTCCGGATTTACGGTCTGGTTAAGCAGCAGAAAGCCGGGAAAAATAGCGGGAAGCGTCTCACCCATCGATGCGCTCAGATATGTGGAGACAGAGAGGAAAGGACAAAGGGCAGGAAAAAGCAGGCGGAAAAAACAGAATACCAGAGGCAGATTCGATGCGCTCTCCATGGCTCTTTCCAATCTGAGCAGGAACAGGCGCACAGGAGCTGTCGTCATAGCAGCAATTTCTCTGAGTATGATTCTGCTGACGATCGTGATGACCGCAGTGGGAAGCTTTCAGACCGATCAATATATAGATCAGAGGATCGTGGGAGATTTTGTGCTGGGTAATATCGGTGTGATCTCTTCCGCGATGGGAAACGGTGCGGTTGAGACGGCGTCCGAATATCTGGCATTGGCGGATGGCCAGGAGGGGATTGAGGGAAGAACGGAAATGAGGGTTCGATTCAGATCTTTTCTGAAGCTGGACGAAAAAGCGTCAGAACAGCTGAAAAAGCTGGACGGGAAGGGGATGCTGCGGCGGGATGCCTTTGCGGTGGAGAATCTGGAGAAGATGCTCAGTGGGGAGAAGGATTTTGACGGCTGTTTTTATGCGTACAGCGAGGAACTTCTCCCGAATTTGGAGGTGTTGGACGGGACGTTGGATATCGGGAAATTCCGGACAGGAAACTATATCCTGCTTGCAACGATATCGGGCAGCGAGGAGGTACTTCCGGAGGAACATATCTATCATCCGGGGGATAAGGTGACGGTGGAAAGCTTTGGGGAAAATTCGAGCTTTCATGAGAAAAGGGATGCGTCGGGGACTGTCATCGATATCGTCTATGACGATCTTGTGGAAAAAGAGTATGAGGTGATGGCGATCGTGAGAATTCCAACCAGCATGGATCTTCACAGGTACAGGGCAAATGTCTGTGATGTGGTGTTACCGCTTACGGAGTTTGAAACGGATGAGGAAAATGTGCAGACCTTTGGCGTCTCCTATCGTGTGGCGGAGGAACAGAAGGACGCTTTCGAGGCGGTACTGCAGGCCTATACGGACAGGAATCCGGAGATGGGCTACGTGAGCAGAGAGTCTCTGAAAAAAGAATTTGACGGGATGACAATGATCATAGCGTTCATCGGCATTACGCTGGCCGCGGTGATCGCACTGATCGGTATTTTGAACTTTACCAATGCCATGATTACGGAGATTATCGTCAGAAAACAGGAATTTGCTGTGATGCAGAGTATCGGCATGACAGACAGCCAGCTGTTAAAGACTCTCATCTATGAGGGGATCAGTTATATTGCCATTTCCGGCGTGATGAACATGACACTGGGCGGCCTCCTGTCCTGGATCATTTTGAAGGCGATGAGCAATATGATTTTATTTTTCGAGTACCGTTTTCAGATTCTGCCCTTTGTGATTATGATACCGGTTATGATGTCTGTGGCCGTACTGGTGCCGGTGCTGGCCTGGCGCAGTGTCAGAAAAAAGAGCATTGTGGAGAGACTGCGGGAGAGCGAATAAGGTGGGAAGATGGCCGAGCGGACAGCAAAGGGGTGAATAAAGCAGGAGGATATCCGGGCGGACAGCAGAAGGAAAAAATCAGCTGTCCGCCTCCTCTTCTTCCGAAATTTCCGGAAGCTTTAACAGCACCTTGCGGATCCTGTTCTGAAAGATCCCTCTCGCCCGGAGCGTGATGCCGTCCTCTAACGTAACGATCTCATTGTTTTTGGGCAGTCTGTCCAGTCTGTCGATCATGATGCCGCCCAGAGTATCGTAATCCTCGGATTCTAAGGAGAGATCCAGCGCATCGTTGACATCGTCCAGTTTCATGCTGGCTTCAATGAGATATGTAGAATCGTCAATATTTTTGATCAGTTCCGCCTCATCCGCATCGTACTCATCCCGGATTTCCCCGACGATCTCCTCAAGAAGGTCTTCCATGGAGATCATGCCGACAGCGGAACCGTATTCATCTAACACAATGACAAGACTTGTGGCTTTTTCGCGCATTTCCACGAAAAGGTCAGAAGTTTTTTTGCGTTCATAGGTATAGTGGACCTTCCGCAGAAGTTTACTGATTTTAAACTGGGGAGAATCCTTCGTCAGAAGAAAATCTTTCATATGGATAAAACCGATGATATTGTCAGGATTTTCTTCCTCGTAAACCGGAATTCGGGTGTACATCGTCTTTTTGAACAGCGTAAAAATTTCTTCGTAGGTGGCCAGAGAGGAAAGGGAAGCCATGTCGATACGGGGAATCATGATCTCTGATGCCGTGGAATCCGAAAAATCAAACACGTTGTGAATAAATTCCCGTTCTTCGGATTCAATAACGCCTTCTTCATGGCTTACATCCACGTAGGTGCGCAGCTCATCCTCCGTGATACTGCCTTCCCCGGGTTTTGCACCGAGATGGAAGAGGCGGATGATCCCCTGGGCAATATTGTCCACGATCCAGATCACAGGAGTCAACAGCGTCATCAGCAACTGGATAACGCCGCTGTAGGCCAGAGCTATCTTATCGGCATGGGAACCGGCCCATGTTTTGGGAACGATCTCACCGAAAATCAGCACTAAAAATGTCAGCAGCCCGGTACATATGCCCACAAACTGGCTGCCGAAGATGCGGATCGTCAGCGTGGTGGCAAGAGAAGAGGCGCCGATATTGACAATATTATTGCCGATCAGTATGGTACTCAATACTTTGCTGTAAGATTCTAAAATGTGCTGGACGCGGAGGGCCTTTTTATTGCCGTCCTCAGCGAGAGAACGCATACGTACTTTACCGGCGCAGGTCAGCGCAGTCTCCGCGGAAGAAAAAAAACCTGATAAAATCAGAAGAACAAGTAAGATAAACAGTTGTATGACACCAGTGGTATCCATGAGGGGTTCCTTTCCTGTCATTAAATAAATTTGAGGCGCGAAAACACGCCTTTTATGAGAATCTGCGTCTCATCTTCTCATAAGCCATAATACTCGAAGCAAAGCTGCCCGTTAGCTTACGAAGTCTGCTCCTGCAAGCGGGCAAACTTCCTGTAGATATATTTTAGAGATGTAATACCACATTGTCAAGACGCATATATTTGTTTAAGGAAAATATTACAAAGTTTTAATCGGGAGCCAGTTCCCGAGGGGGGAGAAAATATGCCTGTTTCCAAAAAATATATGCCGCAGATCCTGTTTGTGTTAAAATGCCTGCTGTTTTCCTATATTCTGACAGGGGGGTTTTTACTGCTTTTAGCTTTTCTGCTTTACAGACTGCATCTGTCGGAAAAAGTGGTGAATGTCTGCATGATTCTGATCTATGTAGCCACATCCTTTTTTGCCGGGTTTATCACGGGAAAGAGAAAGCGGACCAGAAAATTTTTCTGGGGGGCGGTGATGGGAGCTTTGTACTTTGCCGTGCTGTTTGTGATCTCCGCCGTTGTAAACCATGGGTTTCCTCAGCTTTCTTCAGATTTTACAACGACTGTGCTGCTGTGCGTGGGCGGCGGTATGCTGGGCGGTATGCTGAGCTGATGCGCAGGACAGATCTTTAGACAACAGCACGTACGCATACTCGTAGTCGATCAGCTCCCTGAAATAATCCCTGTTGACATTGCCCTGTCTGATCAGGGCGCCGACGGCGGGGAGGCCGCAGGCGGACAGTTCCATCTTAATAGCTTCCGCCATGGCTTTTCCAAGGCCGTGGTGTGCGTCATCGATGCCCATATAGAGCATGACGTAGGATTTCGGCTTTGCGCGGGTAAACAGAATGCGCAGGATATTTAGTGGCGTGAGCTTCTGATAGACCATATTCTGATAGTCCGGGATGCTGATAAAAAAGCCCACGGCTTTTTCCTGATAATAGGCCATTTTCACCATGGGATACCGGATCAGCAGTTTCAGGTAGCTGTAGAGGGAGACGAACTCTTCCCTGGTTATGCGCTTATAGGCCGGGAAACTCCGGTACAGTTCGATCAGCAGATCATATACTTCGTTTAAGGTGCTGTCAAAAGTCTCTTTGGAGGGGCTTACGATCCGGTAGCCTTCCTGCAGCTTGTCTGTCAGTCTGGAGGCATAGAGCGGATTGCTGTGGGAGCGTTCCACGATCCGGTAGTGGTTGGAGTAATACTTTTCGGTTATCTCATACCCGGCTTTTCGCCACAGGGCGGCATAGTATTGCTTATTGCAGGGTTCCCCCGTATAAGTGTGGTCAAAGCAGTTTACTTTAAAACGGTAACGGATCCAGAACGAAGCGTCCACAGGGCCCACGATCCGGCGGCAGTGCTGAACTCTGGCGGTTTCCTCGGCCTTCTTAAACAGTAAGGCGACGGCCTCCCCGTTCTCTTCGCTCTCAAAAAAGCCGAGAAAGGCGTCTGTGTCGTCCGGGTAAACGGTAAGCAGGGCGCGGCTGACAGGTGCGTCATTTTCATCCAGCACCAGAAACGGAAAAACCGTAAAATAGTGGCTCAGGATATGAGTCCCTGTCAGGATCTGCCGTTCCTCATCCGGTTTCTGCATGAGTTCTTTCCGGGAATAAAGTCTGCCTGGCAGTTCCAGAAATTTGCGGATATAGTGTTCTTCTCTGGTAAATGTAATAACATGTAAGCTCATTTGATGCGTCCTCCTGGTGTGTCCGGTTTCAGATACAGTTTCCGGATCTGTTTAAAGCGGGGAAGATTACGGTTGATTTCCGCCAGATATTCCCGGACGTCTTCTTCCGGAAGATCGCTGACGATGGAGACAGCGGGATGGTGGTTTTCCTCAAAGACCGCCGCCGTTTTGATCCGGGGATCTTTCAGGAACATTTCTTCCAGTTCCTCCACATAGACGTTCTTCCCGTTGGCAGTTAAGATCATGCGCTTTTTTCTGCCTTTCAGATAGAGGTGGCCGTCCGGGGCGAGGATTCCGAGATCACCGGTGTGGTAGGCGCCGGATTCATCAAAATCAGAATAATGGTCGTTATGGTTTATGTAGCCGCCTGAGACGCTTTTTCCGGAGACAACGATCTCACCCACGCCGTTTTCATCCGGATCAAGGATCCGCACGGTCAGATTTTCAAAGACAACGCCGTTTGCGGCAAGGTCCGGATCGTTTGGATAAGCCAGAGCGATGACGGAGGAAGTCTCCGTGGTGCCGTAGGCCTCTAAAAGACAGACGCCCTGGCGGATAAAGTATTTTTTGATGTCGGGTTCCGTAAAGCTGCCGCCGCAGTAGAGAAATCGGATGTTTCTTAAAACCTGTAACAGTTCATCGTTCATGGCATCGTACATTTTGTATAGAAATAACGGTACCGTACAGACCACGGTGGGACAAACTTCCATCAGTTCCGGTATCAGGCGATTCAGGTCGGAGCAGAGAAAGAGCTGCATGCCGGAGACAATGGTATATAAAATATTCGCCACACCGGTATAAACATGATGAAAGGGAAGAAAGACATAGGAGATGTCCCGGTCCGTCATGGGCGTCCGCCTGTACAGGGTGTCCCAGTTGGCAAAAAGATTCTCCTGTGTCAGGGGGATCGCTTTGGGCATGTTGGTGGTGCCGGAGGTAAACAGGATCAGGGCAGTCCGGCTTACATCGGTCTGTCCGCACAGAGGAAGACAAGAAGAGAGAGCCTTTCCCTCTGCGATCAGAGTTGGAAGAGTATCCTCAATACAGAACAGAGGGATATCGGGAAAGCGATTGCGCAGGGCCTCAAACCGTTCCATCCGGGAGCGGGAGACAAAAACGGCTGACACGGGGACGGCGGACAGCGTATTTTGAAAATCGTGGGCAGTCCATTCTCTGTCCACCGGCACACAGGCGCCCACATATCCCATGACAGCAAAATACAAAAGGATCCACTCTCTGGAATTTTCGCCGCAGAGCATGATATTTTTATGATGAAATCCCCGGGCGATCAGGGATCTGGAGAGGGCGCGGATATGGTCTATGGTTTCCCGGAAGGTGAAAGAGCGAAAATTTCCGTTTTCTTTCGTACTGATGTAGGGGCGGTCTGCCCATTTATCATAGTCGTCCGCCAGATATTCACTGATGCATTTCATAAAGTTTTCCTTTCTGTCAGGTGATTTTCGGGTAACTGTAAAATTCGGTTATCTGAACCGGAAATGACTATGACAACGCCACTGTCTCCATCCACCTGAACTATATCCCCGGTTTTCAGATACTCTGTGATATGGTCGATCCCTACCACGGAGGGCTTTCCCAGTTCTCTGGAAATGATCGCCGTGTGGGACAGAAGGGATCCTTTTTCCGAGAGGATGGCTCCCGCCTGTGCGATCAGGAATACCCAGCCCGGATCGGTCATTTTTGCGACAAGGATTTTTCCTTTTGTATCAAGAACAGGGGATGGCTGCTCCACGATCAGCACTTCGCCTGTGAAGCATCCGGGAGAACAGGGGATGCCGTAGAAGAAGCTTTCTGTCCTGGAATAAGACATTTTCCGGCTATCTTTCGGGGCTTTGTCGATTACCTTCCCGGAAAAGATAAGCCTGGAAAAGGCTGGAAGGCGGGAAAAGCCCTCGTACTGTCTTTTTCGTTCCGAAATAATCCGGCGAAGATCCATGGATCCGTCCGAAGCGGCGGCTTCGAGCTCACTGCAGTAGAGCCAGAAAACATCATCCGGACTTTGGATCCGGTGTTCGGCATACAGATTCTGTCCCATCTGCAGGACAAGAGAGCGCATCATGCCGTAGAGTCTTCCCCGGTGCAGGCGGGAGCGTTCTCTGTTCCGGATGCCCACGGCGGCACGCTTTGCGAAAAAAGCGGCGGAACCGGTGAGGCGGGGGGGAGCGGCATTAGAAGCCTCCCTGTCTGTAGCAGTATCGGAGGATTCCCGGGCGTACTGTAAAATACAGCGCACAAGCAGCACCGGATCCGTGCGGAATGTTTTGCTTTCCAGTTTCAGTTCTTCCATGTTACGGTCGCCGAAGTCCCGGATATAGGCCTGCAGCGCCAGAGAGAAAGGGGTTTCCTTTCCATGGATGTACTGTAAATATGCTTCGTTACTGTCTATCGCTTCCAGTTCGGAGAGCAGGTTTTCATTTCTCGCCTGTTTGGCCAGATCCTTCAGCGCGTCTATGGGACGCATGCTCTCTAACTTTCGAATACCACAGATCGCCCTGTTTGCCACAAGGGTGTGGTCAGGTATCCGCTTTGCCTGAAGACAGGCTTTCAGCAGGCCGGTATAAAGAAACCCGTACATGTCGTTGACGAGAGTCATGTCCCATTTCCGGACCGTCATATCCTGCAGTCTGTGATAGTGATCAAGGAGGATCCGGTTGTCGTCAGTATCTGTATCCAGTGCGTCGAACCGATCCGTGATCGTTCGGAAATACTGATCCAGGTTCTCCATTTCTTCTGGGCAGGTGCGCAGAAGCCTGAAAAAAGAATGTGCTACTTTCAGGCGGGTGGAGAAACGGATCGGTTCTTTCAGAGAGGATGTCACCGTTTTGGTTTTCACTCCCATCATTTCCTGCCAGATCGGGATGAGAAGACGGTGAAAGGGAAGAAACAGCAGGACATCGTACCAGTTGCTGATACGGTAATACACCCGCCCGTTTGCCATGTCTACCATATGTTGCAGCGTTTCGTCAATCTTTTTTACGGCATCCGCATCCTCTGTCAGATGGATCAGCAGGTTTTTAAAAACCTGATAGTAGGCTTCCTTTATAAAACTCTGGGTTAAGGGCAGCGTGATGCCGGGATAACTTTCCACGATATTGCTGTTGTCGAGAATGATGACAGGAGCGTTCCTGTCGAAGGTTGTGATGGGGCGCACCTGCAGAAAATATAATTCGTCATCCTTTATGGCAAATTCCACGTCGAACTGTATCTCAGCTGCCAGGGAAGATTTCAGGCTGACCTTCCTGTCGGATTGTCCGCCTGCTGCACTGCCTTGTTTATTGGGGTATGTGCCGTCGGATTTCCCATCAAGTTCTATTTTGATCAACCTGGAGTACAGGATCAGTTCCTGTATCTGCTTATCTGTCAAAAGGGGCGACTCACCGGTCTGTTCATAATAACAGGTTTTGTCAGAGCGGTTATAATAGTAAGTGGTAGTATCCGTTCGCTCTTCCACTACCTGGTCCCCGGATCCTTCCCCGCAGACAATGACAGATTCGTTGAGGATGCCCTGAGGGTTGGCGGTGAACAGCACGCCGGCGAGATCAGGTTCCACCATCTCCTGTATGATGACATGCATGGTGAGTGCGGCGGGATCAAGGTGGTGCATTTTACAATAGGAAATATTTTTCGGGGCAGCCGCGTCTGCAAGCACATCCCGGATGCGTACACAGACATCTTCTCTGGGGACCCGCAGAAAAGTCCGGAACTGCCCCGCGAAGGAATAACCGGCAGAGTCTTCCAAAGAGGCGCAGGAGCGGACGGAGAAAGAGTCGGTGTCAGGGAAGTTTGTGGCAAGATAGTCAAGGACTTCCTCTTCGCGAAAAGTGTTATCCACACAGAAAAAAGGCGGCACAGAGAAGTTGGATTCTCTCAGCAAAAAGAGGTTGCGTGCCTTGGAGCCGATGGCAGTTTTTCTGTAATTTTCCGGGCAGATGATCATAAGTGTTCTCCTTTTTTATACACAGGAACTGGTTTTAACAATACATTTACATCATTTATATCGCTCCGAATATCAGATAAACCGGTATCGTCAGTAACATCAGCGATTCCTGAATATAAGTATACCGCTCCACCTTTTCCACAATGGCAAACCGGGTGGGATCTCTCATAAACTGTAAAAATTTAACGCTCATCCAGGATACGTCTATCAAAAGAGCCAGTACCGTAAGCTTATTCAAATTCCAGACTAACAGAAAGTTAGTGATAATATCCACCCAGGTGATAAGAAAGATAAACCGGGTGGCCTTTTTGTAGCCGAACAATTTGGAGTAGGTGACATATTCGGTCTCATCCTTCGGCGCCCGGATCTTTCTGGCGATCTCCCAGATAAGCGCCGGGAAATAGAGCGTCCAGGCGGCGAGAAAGTTCACCCAGGTAAAAAGCGGCAGATCATATTTAAAACAGGTGAAGGAGATGATATAGATATTCATGATCATCTGCACCGGATTGTGGGTGATAAGCGCCAGGGGCAGGCTTTTCTGGATCTTTTTTCTGGAAAAAAACCAGAGGGACATAAGCGTCCCATAAATGTAGAGAAATAGGAAGAAGCCGAAATTGTTCATAAAGAACAGATTTAACAGCACGGTGACTGTAATCAGGATCGAGACGAAGATCCCGAGGTCTTTTTTATGTACCCGCCCCGACGGCAGCGGCCTGTCCGCAAAAAGCCGGCAGTCCAGCTCGTAGTCCTTGAAATCGTCCGCGATCCGCAGCCATAAAAGGAAACTGAACACCGTGAAGCCCCCGATCAGTTCCTGAATGCCCAGCTTAAAATCTCTGACGCCTGCGTTTAACAGGATAATAAAGTGGATCTCTCCAAAGATGATAAGCCCCAGCGCAAAGCGGGGCAGCAGCGGATACATTTCTTTAAAATAGATGGACAGACGTCTGCACATAGTAAAAATTCCTTATTCTGATTTACTGGTTCCAGTATAGCGCATTTTGATACAAAAGAGAATGCCAAAGATACCAAAAAAATGAAGCAATTAACAAAAAAGTGCTAATGGAATTATGATAATATGAAGTATCAATACCTGTGGGGAGGTGCGGCATGTTTCATTACATAGGTTACAGCATCAGAGGGCGGAAAACCGCGAATCTGGTTACGGTAGGAATCGGTATTATGCTGGTTCTTTTGCTGCATGTATATTTTGGGAGCATACACAGTTACGAAAGACAGCTTGCAGAACTGGCAGGGCAGGTTCCGGTCACATGCCATGTCACCAACGCAAACGGGACGAGAGGAAACGGCCTTTTTATTCCGGAGGATCTGGTGGACGGGCTTATGGGTTCTGAGAGGATAACGGATGCGTCTTTTCAGGTGTGTCTGATGGCGGGGGAAGGGGAGTTTGAACCGATTGATTATCCGAAATATCTGAACCTGCATGTGGCCGGTGTGAACAGGGTGGAAGCAGTGGACGGCCTGACGGAGGAGATGATCCATATGGAGGCGGAGGAGCTAAACTCCTTTTTTGCATCTGAGGACAGAGAATGTATCGTCAGTGAGAAGGTCATGAGAAGGCAGAACTGGGAAGTCGGAGATACGGTTACGCTTACTTTTTATTACTATAATGCGGATAGCGCGCTGATGAAGTTGGATGTATTCCCTCTGGGGACGGCGCAGGTAAAGATCGCAGGCTCAATGGAGGACCTTCTGGGAAAGACATCCGTGAACGCCATGGATATGATTCTGCCTTATGAGGCCCTGCGAGGGATCTATCATCAGTACGGGATCCCGTTTTTTACAGATACGGTAACATTTTGTGTGAAGGAACCGTTAGCGTTAAATGCTTTTAAGGAGGAGATGCGTTCCATTGGATTTACGGAGGCAGATCCCCTGGCGGCGGACTCCTATCGGGGCCGTTCACTTTCGGTCAGGGACGGCAGTTTCATTCCGCGGGCCACAGATCTTTTGCATTCCATAGAGTTCATGGAAGCTTTTTTCCCGGTTGTCTGTATTCTGGTACTGCTGATCGGTTATGTGGTAAGTTTCCTTACGGCAAACAGCAGAATGGAGGAATATGCGCTTTTACGACTGCTGGGAGTAAGAAACGGTCAGGCGGCGCTTTTGTTTTTGACGGAACAGATGGCGCTTGTATTTCTGGGGAATCTGTTGGGAGATGTAACGGTGCTTTTGCTTTCGGCGGATATGAAAGTTGTGCTTTTGGTGAACGGGGTGCTTCTTGCGGCGTATCTGCTGGGAGCGGCGGCAGCTTATGGACGGATGAGCAGAGGGAACGTGATGCGTTTGTTATCTGCACAGTAAAAAGGATCGGGGGGAGAGAAAAGATGGATAAAATCATTGCGGCAGAGGGAGTCGGCTATACCTATCAGTCAAAATATCAGAAGACAACGGCGTTATCGGGGGTAACCTGTGATTTTGAGAGGGGGAAGGTCTATGCGATCATCGGAAAATCCGGCAGCGGAAAAAGTACGTTTTTGTCCCTGCTGGCAGGACTGGATGTGCCCTCGGAAGGAAAACTGATGATAGAGGGAAAGGATATCCGGAAAATAGACAGAGACCGCTACAGAATGGAGCAGGCCTCTGTGATCTACCAGGCATTCCATTTGTTTCCGCTTCTCACAGTGACGGAGAATGTGATGTTTCCGATGCAGCTTCGGCATGTGCCGAAAAAAGAAGCGGCGAAGCAGGCGAAGGAGTTTCTTAAGAAGGTGGGGCTGCCGGATACCGTCTATAAAAAGATGCCGAATATGATAAGCGGCGGAGAACAGCAGCGGGTGGCCATCGCCAGGGCAATGGCTGCCGGCGGACAGATCCTTCTGGCGGATGAACCCACCGGGAATCTGGACAGCCATAATGAAAAAACCATCGTGGAACTGTTGGGCAGGCTGGCCCATGAGGAAAATTACGTGGTGATCGTTGTGACGCACAACGAGAAAGTGGCGGAGGCGGCGGATGTGGTTTACAGGATGTCGGACGGCGTACTGGAGGTGGTTCGGGGATGAAAAACAGTCTGAAACAAATGATGCGGACGCCGGTAAAAACAGCGCTATTTCTGGCGCTTACGGTTCTTGCGGCGTTACTTATTACACTGGGCGCGTCTGTCTGGGTTAAAAGTTACACGACCATGGCTGCGTATGAGGACCGCTTTATCACGATAGGAACTGTGCGGCAGGTTCCAGGAGCTTTTGAGCAGACGCTGCAGTGGGATGCGGAGCAGCAGAGTTATCAACTGATCAAAAAAGAACAGTTTACATCTTACCGCTTGGCGGAGGAGCTTGATTTTCCGGGGGCGGCGTATCTGTCGGGGCCGGAGGTGAGGGCGTATTATGGTTCCTATACGCCGGAGTATGTCAAGATGTGGAAAAGCACGAATCCGGACAGGGTGCGGAGCAGCTTTGTGATCGTGGAGTTTTCGCCGCTTGAAGATTGCGTGCCGGGAGAATCCGTACAGATCAAAATAACAAAAGTGGTCGGCGGGGATAAACGGCTGGCGGACAATGTGGTATGGTTCTGTGATCATAAAAATCCGGAGCCGGAGGCGCTTTCCCAGGATAGGACCTATGTGGCCGCTCTGTGCAGTTATCGCTACATTCACGGAACGGCTTTGCAGAAAGCTTATGAGGAGGCGGGAATGGGGGAACCCAGGATTGATCTGGAATATATTCCCTATCCCCTGGACTCGGAAATATTTTATCCGGACGGCAGCAGAGCGGAAGACGCCTTTCGGGACGGGCAGGAAATTTTTGAGCTGACGGACGGGTTTTATGAGTCGGATGCGGGGCGCAGACTTCTCGCCATGACGGAGACCATGGAGTGGGGGTATGATATCCAGCCGGTTACCGGGACGGGGGAAACCTGTCTTCTGATGCCTTTTTACAACGGCGATTCTTTTATCAGGGAAGGCCGGGATATTAACAGAGAAGAATATGAGGCGGGAAGCAAGGTCTGCCTTGCGCCGAAGACTTTCATGGAGAATAACGGGCTTACTCTGGGAGATAAAGTGACGGTGCGGCTTCTGTTTACCAATGGCAGAAAGAATGCGGGAAGGGATTTCTGGCTGGACGGTTCCTTTTCCTGCAGCGCGGCTTATTTCGATGAGAACGGAGAGGCGCTTGTTCCTTTTGAGACTTCGGAATACACAGTGGTGGGGATCTATGATACCGTGGCGGAGAGTATGGATGCCGTAAGCACCTATACTTCCGGTTCGGATGAGCTGATCGTACCGTTAAAGTCCATTAAGGAGCGGGAGGGAAGGAATCTGATGGATGTGGGGCCTATGACGGATCGAACGGCATCCTTTCGGATTCCAAACGGGACCATAGAGGAGTTTCAGCTTGGCTTTGCACAGAGCGGCATTGATGATCTGGAGTTTACATTCTATGATATGGGTTATTCAGCGTTGAAGGCGGGGATGGACGATATGCGGAATCTTTCTTTTCTTCTGCTCGCTTCCGGTATCCTTCTGGCTGGATTGCTGTTAGTCTTTTTCAGCCATCTGTTTATCACAAAACAGGCGAAGCGTACGGCCATAGAACGCTCCCTGGGCATGGGTTCCATGCAGTGCAGATGGTCCATGCTGTCGGGATTTCTTCTGTTAGTCCTTTTTGGCAGCATCATCGGTTCTCTGGCAGGGATCAGGGCCTCTGCGGACGTCTCCGCGGAGAATGCCGGCAATACTTACTTTGATACGGCTTTTACAGCCGGGGCGGCCCATGCAGCCAATGAGGTGGCCGTGGAGGAAGTGCAGCCGGAAGGCCAATGGCTTCTTGCAGTCTGCTGTGCGACGGCATTGACAGCGGCAGGGGGCGTGATCGCGTTTGTGAAGATGAATAAGAGTCTGAAAAAAGAGCCGATGCAGCTTTTGGCGGAGCGGGAGAAGGAGTAGGATCTTCCGTTATAGACAGGCGATTGGATAGAGGCGGGAAGTAAACAGAACGGCGGAGGAGAAATTCTTTGCCGTTCTGTTTTTGGGTGCATATAATTTATTATAAAAATGTGTGATCACACGACAGGAAACAGAAGTGAGGTGGTTTTTCATGGATAATTTCAACAGGAACCGATTGTTTTCACCGCCGAATCTGTTCGGCATGAGAACCCGCGGCAGGAACTATTATCAAAACACAGTGCAGCCTTCCGCAGAGGTTATGAATGAGGCAGATCTTCCGCCGTCGGAATCTTCTCAGAAAGAGGATCTGACGGAGACAGAGGAAAATGATTTTTCCGGTGATGATCCGTTCGAAGCGGAAGGTTCAGGGGAAATGCAGGAAGCGCCGGAGTTTTCTCCGGGCCATGAAACGGAGGGGCCTATGGGGCCAAGGGGAGAACCCGGTCCGCCCGGTATTCCCGGTGAGCGGGGAGAGCCCGGTCCCCAAGGCGTTACAGGGTCGCAGGGGCCTCAGGGCGCCACAGGCCCCATGGGACCGAAAGGAGAGCCCGGCGCACGAGGACCGGCAGGACCGCCCGGATACCCACAGAACAGCATATTTGCGTCGTTTTCAGCGAAAGATCTGATCATACAGGAGAGCGCTTGGCTTCCGCTTCCTGTGGAAATATCGGACATCACCCGGAATATATCCGCCTGCGATGACTGCTGTATTGTGCTGACGCCGGGGTATTATGCAGTCAGCTGTTATATCTGTACAGTGTTGGAAAAGCGCGGCTTTGTAAAGGTTACACCGATCTATAACGGATGCAGACAGACAAATTATACGACTTACGCAGAAACGGCAAGGCGAAAGGAGATGCTGGTAATATCAAGGCATTTTATGATAGAGGTGCCTGTCGGTTCCACGTTTGCTTTCGAGTGGTATTGTTCAGCGGGTGCATCCAAAATAGACATGAATCTGAACATCGAAAAACTCATGAGAGAGTAGAAAGGAAGGAGGGAAGAAGATGCAGACAATAAGCCTTTGTATGATCGTCAAAAATGAGGAAATGAATCTGAAACGCTGTCTGGACAGTGTGGCAGGGTTAGTGGAGGAGATTGTGATCATGGATACCGGTTCCACGGATCGAACGGTAGAGATAGCGTCCGAATATACATCGAAGGTCTATTCCCATCCATGAAAGGATGACTTTTCTGATGCCAGAAACTATTCCTTTTCGAAGGCTTCCATGGACTATTGCATGTGGATGGATGCGGACGATATTCTGGAGGAGGCGGAAAGAGAGAACTTTCTTCAGTTAAAACAGTCTCTGTCACCGGATATTGATATTGTGATGATGAAATACCATACGGCATTTGATGAAGAGGGCAGACCTTCCTTTTCCTATTTCAGGGAAAGGTGGATCAGAAATTGCAGCAGATACCGTTGGATCGGAGCTGTTCACGAGGTCATTGTGCCGGAAGGCAGGATATTATATTCCGATATCGGAATCTGTCACAGAAAAATGTGTGCGGGCGATCCTGACCGGAATTTGAGAATATACAGGAAGATGCTGGAGGAGGGAAAGGCGCTTGAGCCGCGGCAGCAATATTATTACGGGAGGGAGCTGTATTATCATAAACTGTATAAAGAGGCTGTCCGCGTGCTGGAACAGTTTCTGCAGGAAGAGGACGGCTGGATCGAAAATAAAATAGAGGCATGTTCTGTGTGCGCCAGATGTTATGCGCAGATGGGGCAGGAGGAAGCGGCACTGACCGCTCTTTTGCGCAGTCTGAGTTTTGATCTGCCGAGAGCTGAATTGTGCTGTGAGATCGGAAAGTATTTTCTGGAACATGGAAAACTGCAAGGTGCTGTTTACTGGTATGAAACGGTGCTAAATCTGCCGAAAAGGGAGCATGTGGACGGATTCGTGCTGCCGGACTGTTATGATTATGTTCCTTTTTTACAGTTGTGTGTATGTTATGACAGGCTGGGAGACCGGCAAAAGGCAAAAGAATATAATGAGAAAGCCGGAGCCTGCAAGCCTTATTCTCGGGCATATCTATATAATAAACGGTATTTTGAAAGTCTGTAAATTACCTGGATTGCGGTTAATATAAATCCTTAATACAAATACAGGGTATAGTCTGTATGATGGCTGTTTTTTCGCGGTTTTTCGACAAAAAGTAACAAAATACTACACGTCACATAAAATATTTGTAGAAAAGATATCTAACTGTCTTTTCTACAAATATTCAGAAAGGATGTGTATTGGATGAATCAAAGTAATTATTGTAACTGCTGTCAGAATTGTTGTCAGAATCAGTGCAATTCTCACTGCTGTGAGCGCGGTCCGGCAGGTCCTAAGGGCGACCAGGGCCCGGCAGGACCTCAGGGGATCAAGGGCGATACCGGCTGTCCCGGCCCTAAGGGTGACAGAGGAGATCCGGGGTCTATGGGACCACAGGGGATTCCGGGTGTGCCCGGCGCAAGAGGCCCCAGAGGAAATACAGGTCCGGTAGGCCCTACCGGAAATACCGGGCCAAGGGGATGTGCAGGACCCAGAGGTTATGCGGGGCCGCAAGGTATTCAGGGCATTCAGGGGGTTCGCGGTGATATTGGTCCCAAGGGTGATCCCGGTTGTGAAGGTCCCAAAGGCGATATGGGCCCTCAGGGGCCGGCGGGGCCGATTGGTCCGGCAGGGCCGGTGGGACCGCAGGGTGATATGGGACCTCAGGGATCAAGAGGTATTCCGGGGCCAACCGGACCGACAGGGCCGACAGGCTCCATAGGACCACAGGGGGTGACCGGTCCGCAGGGTGTGCAGGGTGTTACCGGCCCGATCGGGGCCCAGGGCCCAAAAGGCTGTCCGGGAGACGATGGCCCGACGGGAGCGACGGGAGCTGACGGAGCGACAGGGCCGACGGGGGCAACAGGAGCGACGGGAGCCGACGGAGCGACAGGGCCGACAGGAGCGACAGGAGCCGACGGGGTCACAGGAGCGACAGGAGCGACAGGAGCTGACGGGGTGACAGGGGCAACAGGAGCGACAGGGGCAACAGGAGCGACAGGGCCAACAGGAGCCACCGGACCGACAGGAGCGACAGGAGCTGACGGGGCGACAGGGGCAACAGGAGCGACAGGGGCAACGGGAGCAACTGGTCCGACAGGAGCCACCGGTCCAACAGGAGCAACAGGAGCAACCGGCTCGACAGGAGCCACCGGGTCTACCGGTGTGGCGGGCACAGGAGCAATTATTCCATTTGCGTCGGGACTTCCGATTTCACTGACAACAGTTGCCGGGGGCCTTGCAGGACTTCCCGCCTTCGTCGGTTTCGGAAGCAGCGCCCAGGGACTTACGTTGTTAGGTTCCACAATTGACATTACCAATGCAAGCGCAACGCTCTCCAACTTTGCATTCCAGGTTCCGCGCGCAGGCATTATCACATCGTTCAGTGCCTTTTTCAGTACGACAGCGGCATTTTCTCTGCTGGGTTCCACTGTAACGATAAATGCGCAGATTTATCAGTTTGCCACACCAAACAATGTGTTTACGCCGATTGCCGGAACACAGATCAGCCTGGCGCCGGCATTTTCCGGCAGTATAACGATTGGAACACTGTCAAATGGCGCGCTTACCGGACTCAATATTCCGGTAACGGCTCAAACCAGACTGATGTTAGTATTTTACGCAACGGCAAGCGGCCTGTCTTTGATCAATACGATCACAGGATACGCAAGTGCAGGTTTAAGTATCAACTGACAATACTGGTAGAAATAACACCCGGAGGTTCCGCAATCTGGAACATCCGGGTATTATTTTTGCGCTGGGATCGCCAGAAGGAAGTATGCCGGGAGCTGGCGGCGCTCTCCGCGGCAGGCAGGAGAAGAAAATCTCTCCTGCTCGATTGGCGCCTGTGGAGAATACTTATATAACGGCGGCATGTATCGGTATAAAGAATAGTGCTTGACAAAGAGATTATACGAGCGTATAATTCGTTATACAGATGTATAATTGAGGGGAGAGATAATATGGAGTGGCTGTTTCATATATTATTGACTGTTATAGAAGTTTCCATATCGACAGGTGTGGTCATACTGATACTGCTTTTGACAGCGCCGTTTTTCAGGAAAAGCTATGCATCAAAATGGCGGTATTATATATGGATCGGACTGGCTGTACGGTTGATGATTCCGGTTAATTTCAGTTTGCCGGCGATTCGGATGGAGATCGCAGTTCCGGTGGCGCAGGCTGTCACTGCCACGGAGACTGCCGGAGATGGCATTCCGGTTATGCTGCCGACAGGGCAGTCGGAACAGAGGGGATCATGGTTTTTGGTGCCGGATATCGTGACAGTGATCTGGTTTACAGTCTTTGTCTGTATCGTGGCGGTGCATATCTACAGTAGTTTGCATTATAAAAGACGGATTATGAAAAACGGGACTTATGTGGAAGAAGAGCCTGTATTACGGCAGCTTTCTGTCTTAAAAAGAGAGCTGAAGATCAACAGAAAGATTACCGTCACAACATATTGCGGTTTGGCCAGTCCCATGGTCATCGGCTTTTTCAGTCCGCTTCTGGTGATACCGGACAACGTATACAGCGAACAGGAACTGTTCTATATACTGAAGCATGAGCTGATCCATATGAAGCGGCATGATACGCTGATTCAATTCCTTTTTATGGCAGCGAAGGCTCTGCACTGGTTTAATCCGTTGATTGCACTGATGCAGAAGGCGGCTGTGGTTGATATGGAGTTGTCCTGTGATGAAGAAGTGATTAAAGGAAATTCGTATGGAGAGCGGAAAGCATATACGGAGACTCTGTTATCCACTGTAAACAAGCAGTATAAAAGAACAAATCTGCTGACAACGCAGTTTTACGGAGGAAAGGGAGTGATGAAAAAACGGTTTCAGAATATTTTGGCACAGTCGAAGCGGAGGAAGGGATTCTTTCTTCTGCCGACGGTGATCTGCATGACGTTGGTTCTGGGGATGTTAATGGGCTGTGCGGTGACGGAGACAGAAACTCTGGAGGATGCGGAAATACAGACAGAACGGGGGCGGGAAGTCGCACCGAAAGAAGTGGTGTCGGAGGGATCGCAGCCGGAAGGCAATCAAAAGCCGGGAGAACGTCTGCCTTTGTCGGAAGATGCAATGGAGCTCATTGATGTTGCAGTGCCCTTTTCGACAGCATATTTTGCCGGCGATAAAGAAGAGATGCGAAAGTATCTTGCGGATTCCTTTGAGGGAGACATAGATGTCTATTCGGATGCGGATACGCAGCTTACAGGGATGACGGCTCTGAAGGGGCTGGAGGACATTGGGGAGGTAAAGATCGGGGATACATATACCCTCTCCATGGACTGCCAGATGACAGGTATGGGAGAAGGCTTCTGTTATCTGACGATGGAAGTGGAAAAACAGGAAGACGGATGGAAGATCGTGTTCTACGGGATGGAGAGATAAGACGGGGGATGCGGAACTGGAAAACAGCAGAACTGGAAAACAGCATAGACTTCAGAAGTGCACAGGACAATTTACAGACGCAATGCGGCTGTAAATTTGTCCTTGGGAAGAGGTGTACTGAAGAAGTCTATGCGGAACTGGAATAGGAGGCAAATATGACGGAGATCAGAAAGAAACTGGGGGAAGCGGAACTGGAGATCATGCAGGTGATATGGGATGCGGAGACGGCGGTGTCCTCTAATTACATACTGAAAAAATTACAGGGGCTGCGAAAGTGGCAGCTGTCTACGCTGATGACATCCCTCACAAGGCTTGCGGACAAGGGATTTGTGAGCTGTGACCGTTCCACGGGGACAAACCTGTACAGCTGGCTCATTTCAGAGAAGGAATATAAAACGGGAGCCAGCAGACATTTTCTGGAAAAGCTCTACGATAATTCCATTCTGAATATGGTCTCCTGCCTTTATAACAGCAAGGCCATCAAAAGTTCCGATGTGGAGGAACTGCGGGAGTTTTTAAACAGGCTGGAGGAGAATGCCGGAGAGGGGGAAACACGATGACAGATCTGTTTCTTTCAGTGTTTGGGATCTCATTGTCTGTCAGTGTGCTCATTTTACTGTTGCTTCTGATTTCTCCGCTTTTGCAAAAAAGGTACGCCGCGAAATGGAAATATCTGGTCTGGTGCGTGTTGGCGGTTCGGCTGTCGGTTCCCTTCGGGGGAGGGGGCACAGGATCGGCAGCGGATCTTGTGAAACAGTGGAGAAGCCATATCGCGGCTACGGCGGAAAACAGGGAAGAGGCAGAGGCGGAGGATGGCAGGCTTCGTTCTCCGAGAGTGGTCGTAGAGGTACCACAGCAGATGACAACCCCGCTTAAAGTGCAGACAGGGCGGAAAATTACAGCGCTGGATGTTCTGGCGTGCCTCTGGGCGGCAGGATGTGTTTTGTATATATTGATAAATATATTTTCGTATTTATATTATAGAAGACGGGTGTTCCGGGAGGGAACCGTGATCAAAGATGCTGCCATATTACAGCAGCTTTTGCGGTGTAAATACGAATTGCATATTAAGCGTACCATACTGGTTATGGAGTTTTATGAAGCGCCCAGTCCGATGCTGGTGGGTTTCCTGAAACCGGTTCTGATCCTGCCGGAAGTTTACTATGACAGGGTGGAACTGTCTTTTATCCTGCGGCATGAACTGGTGCATTACAGGAGAAAGGATACCTGGTGTAAGCTGTTATTTATGCTGGCAGCAGCGGTGCACTGGTTTAATCCGCTTGTATGGATCATGCAGAGGGAGGCTGCCGTTGATATGGAGCTTGCCTGTGACGAAAAAGTAGTGCAGGGTGCGGATTTTGAGACGCGTAAGGCATATACGGAGACGCTGCTTTCCACGCTCCACAAAGGGTGTGATAGAAGTGTGCTTTTGTCAACGGGATTTTACGGGGGGAAGAAGATCATGAAAAAGCGGTTTCAGAATATTTTATCAGAAACAGGAAAAAGAAACGGCCTGTACATACTGGCCTGCACAGCAATTCTGGCGATCAGCGCGGGGACGTTAATGGGGTGTTCGTTAGTAAAAAATAAAGAGGAAAGTATTGCTGAGGGAGCAGGGATATCCGATGGTCAGAGTACAGGGACAGCGGGAGAGCTGTCGGGCGGGGATCTTTTTGCACAGATGGCGGGCAGCTGGATCATCGATTTTGACCGGACGGACTCTTCTCTGTGGGGAACCGGAATTTCTTATGGCGATGGAATGGAAATAGCGGAGACGGGAGCGTTCAGTTACTATATCGGCATTGGCGTCGGCGGAACCGGGCAGTGTGTGAAGGCAGGCGGCGCAGTGACTGTGGAGATCGATCCCTATGAGGAAGTGAGTGCAGAAAAGGAGATTCTTTCGTTAGCCTATGGGAGCGAAAACGGAGTGGAATATATTTTGATGGACTGGCACGATGAGGAGGTTTACTGGAAGCGGGGTGAGCTGCCTGCAGCGGAAAATGGGGGAACCCTTGCGGGAAATGATTCCGCTGATGTGCAGACGGCGCAGGAGACAATAACCCTGACGATCATGAAGGAAGGGATACCTGAGGAAAAGACCGCCAGGCTTGTCGTGGAAAACGGATATATACTCTACCTGCCAGACGGGGAATGGGAGAAGGTGGAGGCGGATATGTGGTGCGCGGCAGCGAATGCGAATGTCCTGATCTGGGTGGCGGGATTTGAGAGCGGCTATCCGATCGAACAGATTCTGACGGATGACGGGTATACGCCGGATGAGACCGGCATGGTGAGAGAGGAGGGTGGCATCCGCTATCATGTCAGACTGTATGAAGCGGAGACCGGCGTATGGTGCGTGAGCTATTCCTATCCCGTGGAAGCGGAGGAAGGCTGGGGAAGAGAGCTGCCGGTGATCGCGGATACTTTTGCGGTGCTTCTGCCGGGGGAGCATATCACGGAGACGGGCGCCCTGTCCGCCCAGGTTCTCGGGTATATTTCTGCTTTTGACGACGGCACAGTGACGATAGACAGGCAGGATTGGGTGACGCCTGAAAGTCCGGACTGGAAACCGGAGTACGACGCGGACGCAGGCTTTGAGATCGTGGATCTGGAGGGGGAGGACGTTACCTGCCGGATCCGCGAGAACTGCACGTATCATGTACTGGAAAATCATCAGGGGGAATCGGTAGAATTAAGCAGGGAGGAGTTTGTGCGGTACTGGCAGGAGACGAACTTTCCGATCTTCTGGTCGTTTGAGCTGGAGGACGGAGAGGTGAAAAGTATTGCAGAGTGGTACCTGCCGTGAGAAGCGGGCAGTAACAGTTTAACCCTGGGAAAGTCTTGCAGGCTTGTCCAGGGTTAAACTGTTACTGTGGGCTGATAAAGTTGGCTGACGGATTGTTGTGATCTGACCAGGCCTGTGATATAATTTCAGTGTTACTGAAAGTAAGGGTGTCCAGGTCTTAGTTGGAAAAATCAGTTTCAGGCCGGCAAGGCAATTTATGGTACCCGGGAATCAGATTCAGATCATCGGGAGATAAAACAAATGCAGTTACAGGACTACCCTGCGTTTCAGCGGGAAGTGTATGAGAAGATTATGGAGAAATTCACCTATGAGGGTAATGAGCCGGAGGAAAAAGCGAGACTGCGATATCTGTTCCATAGCCAGAGGGAATCTATTTTAGTTCTGGCGCCGCGGCTTGTTTTACCGGAAGATATTTTCCGGGAACTTGAGATGCCGAAATATAAAAATTTTCTCACTGAATTTGCTCTGTGGCGGCGGGAAAACCCCAATCCGGACCGGTCTTTGTGGCTGCGCTATCCGGAGGACCTGGAGGTGCTCAACAGGATTTACGAGGCGCCCCCGGCTCAGATCATTCTCTGGCAGCCCCATCTGGATTCCCCTCATATCAAGCGGGGGGAGCGGCAGAACTGGTATCTCCACGGAGTAAAGTGGGTTGACAATTATGTGGAGGAGCTCTGGGATATGGGGATTGGCCGGGAGTAGGCAGTAGGCGCGCCGGGAGGGCGCTGACTGCCAGAGAGGAAAAACATGAACAATCAATACGATAAAACGATCACAGCCTGTTTCGTAGGGTATATCGTGCAGGCAGTCGTCAACAATTTTGCACCGCTTTTATTTTTGTTTTTTCAGAGAAGCTACCACATTCCGTTGTCTCAGATCACACTGCTTGTGACGTTTAACTTTGGCGTACAGCTGCTTGTGGATCTTCTTTCGGTGGGATTTGTGGATAAGATAGGGTATCGGGCATCGATGATTCTGGCCCATGTGTTGTCAGCCGCAGGTCTGATCCTTCTCACCGTTTTACCGGAGATCCTGCCGGCGCCTTTTGTGGGAATTCTGATCGCCGTCATGATCTATGCGGTGGGCGGCGGACTTTTGGAGGTGCTTGTCAGCCCCGTTGTGGAGGCCTGTCCTTCCGACAACAAGGAGAAAGCGATGAGTATGCTTCATTCCTTTTACTGTTGGGGCCATGCGGGTGTGGTACTGCTTTCAACGTTGTTTTTTTACATAGTCGGTATTGAAAACTGGAAGATACTGGCGGTGATCTGGGCGCTTATTCCGGCTGGAAACGCTGTGGCCTTTATGAAAGTTCCGATCGCGCCGCTGATGGAAGAGGGGGAGAGGGGCTTTACTTTAAAAGAACTGTTCCGGATCAAAATTTTCTGGGTGCTACTGATCATGATGGTATGTGCGGGAGCCAGCGAGCAGGCGGTGAGCCAGTGGGCTTCCACGTTTGCGGAGAAAGGGCTTGGCATCTCCAAGACAGCGGGGGATCTGGCCGGGCCGATGGCGTTTGCGATTCTGATGGGAAGTTCCAGACTGTTTTACGGCAAATACGGGGACCGCATCGATCTGGACCGTTTTATGATTGGCAGCAGTATCCTGTGCATCCTGTCTTATCTGGGAATATCCCTGTTTCCGATGCCGGAACTTTCCCTGATCGCCTGCGCCGTCTGTGGGCTGTCGGTGGGAATCATGTGGCCGGGGACTTTCAGCAAGGCGTCCGCTACGCTGCCGAAGGGCGGGACAGCCATGTTTGCCCTGCTTGCTTTGGGCGGAGACGTCGGCTGTTCGGGCGGGCCGACGCTTGTCGGGATGGTATCGGGAGCGCTGGGAGATAATCTGAAGATGGGCGTTTTAGCGGGGATTGTTTTTCCGGTGATGCTGCTTTTAGGGGTTATTGTCTGTGGGAGAGTGAAGAGGCGAACAGAATGACATCGGTGATCGGAAGGAGAACATAAAAAGTATTAACACCGTTTTTGCTCTCCGCCCATATTCTCCCTTTGTGACAGGTGACGATGGATTCGGCGATGGATAAGCCGAGGCCGAAACTGCCGTTCCGGGTTCTGGCCTCATCGGCACGGTAGAATCGTTTAAAAAGGTTCTTTAATTGTTTGTCGGGTATGGCATCTCCCTCGTTGGCAACTGTCAGAAGGCAGTGTTTTTTGCTACGCTTTTGTAAGGTCACCCAGGTAGCGCCTTTTTCCCGGGAATATTTTTGCGCATTGTCAAGCAGGATGTCCAGAACCTGACGCAGTTTATCGGGATCGCCTTTTATCAGGATACCTTCTGTGATGTCGGTATGCAGGGTAAGCCCCCGCTCAAAGAATACCGGTTCAAAAGGCAGGATGGCTCCCGCGATAAGCCTGCTTAAATCAAAAGAAGAAAACGCCGTGTGAGAAGCCGCCTCATCATTTCCGGCAAGCACCAACAGCTGTTCTACCAGCCTGCGCATCTGCCCGGACATGGTCAGAATGTTGGCGGAAAATACGTTCTGACTTTTCCCGTCCTGATCAGGGCTCTGTAAAAGTTCCGCATTTGCCATAATGACAGTCAGAGGTGTTTTCAGTTCATGGGACGCATCGGCGATAAACTGACGCTGCTGCTGCCAGGCCTTTTCCGCCGGTTTCACGATCCATCCGGCTAACGCAAAACTGATACAGAAAAAGGCAAAAAGACAGAAAAGACTGACAAAAAGGCAGTTTTGCAGTAAACTGTGTAAGATGGTCTGTTCACTGGAGATATCCGCATAGACAAGAGTATAGCCGGCCGGAGTATCTCTGCGCAGAAACCGAAGGTTGTAATCTTCCATGAGTCCAACGGGGGCATCATGCAGGAGGGCGGAGTCAATCAGCTTTTTCAGGAAGTTCTCATCGGTAAGGTCATAATATCCGCCCGCCGCGGACAGTAATTCCTTATTTCTGTCAAGCTGAATGGTAATGTAAGGAAGACGCATGGCGTCTTTAGGTTCGTCAGGCGGGGGGAGCAGGAAAGGCTTGTCCGCAATATTCTGCATCATATGAATGCTGTCGTTTTCCAGATTCCTCTTAGTGAAGAACCAGATCATGGACAGAATGATACAGAGCATAACGGTCATAATGCTCATAAGGATCACCATAAATTTCAGTTTCAGTTTTTTAGTCATAAGTCCTCCAGTTCCAGATGGTATCCCATTTTGCGGATGGCTTTAATGCGGATATCGGAACCGATGTTTGTGAGTTTCTTTCTCAGAAAGCCGATATACACTTCCACATGATTTTCCACCGCGTCGGAATCGTAGCCCCATACCCGCGCCAGGATGGTTTCCTTGGAGAGATTGCGGTCGCCGGCTTGAAGCAGGAGGCGCATAATATCAAACTCTTTTGCGGAGAGGCGTATGGAATTTGTGCCGCAAAGCAGCATGGCCGAGGACAGATCCAGAGAGGTATTGCCGAAAGAGACTTCATCCACCTGTGAACCCTGACGGCGCAACAGCGCGTTGATGCAGGCTAAGAGTTCTCTCGTGTCGAGGGGTTTGGTCAGATAGTAATCAGCGCCGGAGTTTAATCCCCTGATGCGGTCTTCCAGCTCCGATTTTGCGGTCAGCATTAAAATAGGAACGCCGCATTTCATGGCACGGACTTTCTCTGCAATTTCATAGCCGTTCATGCCCGGCATCATCACATCTAAGATCAGAAGGTCGTATATTCCCAGTTTCGCATATTCTTCACCGGTCTCCCCGTCGCAGGCGACTTCCACATCAAATCCCTTTTTCGATAACAGAATCCGAATAGAATCCGCCAACAGTTTTTCATCTTCAATTACAAGTATTTTCATGACCATGCCCCGCTGTAAAGTGACGTCGTTTTTACTATAGTACAATATTACATGAAAAAGCTGAAAAATATCTGAAAAAAGTTCCTTTTCAAAAATGCTTTTCACAGATTCTTCATCGTTTCTTTCAGCTTCCTTTCAACAAACAATTGTAAAATGAATGAGGAGTTTGATGGGATATCCTGAAAATCGGAGGAGGATGAAATGGAGATCAGAAAGTCGGGCGGGAATGTGCGCGGTAGGGAGGTTTTCAAAAGGTCAGGAAAAAGGCTGAAACTGTTTTTGGCAGTTTTTCTGTTGATGTTCTCTGGTGTCGCGGGTGCGGCAGTTTTTCTGTCAAAAAGCGGCAGAGAGAAAAACAGGGATTTTTCGTTTGAAAATATGCCGGGCGGGGAAATACAGTTTACCGTCTCAGAAGAAATGATATTGGCAAGCGGTGTGACAAATATGGGAATTGCCGAGGAAGTATTTGAGGTGGAAAATTTAACCGCCGGGCTGGAGATAGAAGAGGTATATATCCATTCGGAAGATCTGGTAGAGGAGGGGACGAAAGTTTTGAAGCTTTCGGAGGAGAGTATTTCTGACGTGCGGGAGGAGTTGGAGAAGACTCTGCGGGAAGCGGATCTGGCATACCGGGCGGGAAAGATAGAGTACGAGCAGAGTAAGATCACTCTGCAATACGAGAAGGACAGTAAGGTGTTAAGTGGCAGTCAGGCGAAGGCGAAAGCTGAAAGGAGAGACGACGGCAATTTCAGCCAATGAATCGGTGGTGACAGTATTCGGCATGGCAAAGGAAGAGATTCAGGAAGCGATTTCCATGGCAGGAGAATCTGCGCAGGATGCAATACCCGAAGGAAGAAATAACCTTGAAAATACCAAAGGGAAAGAACTGGAAGCAATGGAAATGCCGCAAGAAATACCAGTACCTGGGGAAATAGAAACACCGGGAGAAATGTCCGTACCTGAAGGGACAGAATTACGGACAGACGGTGATTCCGGGGAGAGAGTGCCTGGAAATGACAGCGGGAGGAAAAAACCGTGAAAAAAAGAAAGAAGCTGAAATGGATCGTACTAATCATTGCAGGCATTCTCCTGACTGCAGCGGCCTGCTATACCGTTTTTGTCGCACCGCTTATGGAAAAAGAGCAGTGGGTATATAAAGAACAGACTGTGGAGCGGGGAACCCTGAAAGCCGGCGTCACGGAAAGCGGATCCCTGGAATATGGCGTGACATCTGTTGTCTATGATCTGGATCTGGATGTCAGTACGGACGAAGAGGAGGAGGACGAGGAGGATGAAAGTGACGAAACGGTGCAGAAATATTTAAAAATAGAAGAGGTGTATGTGAAAACCGGGGAACGGCTCTCGGAGGGAGATATTCTGTATCGATTTACGCAGGACAGTATTTCAGATGTGAGAATGCTTTTAGAAAACGCTGCGGCCAAAGCGCAGGCTGCCTATACGGAAGCACAGGCAGGGTACAATTTATCGGCGCTGGAGGCGGAAACGGATGCGGCGATCCTGAAACTCCATGAACAATATGCGTCATCGATCCACGAAACTTCTTCTCTGTCCGTCGTCCATGAGAGCGCCCTGCTGCAGGTGGAGATAGAAAAACGTACCGCCAACATCATTTTATTGCAGAAAAAACTGGAGGAAGCCACAAAGGATTACAATGAGGCAGCAAAAGACTATCTGGATGCGCAAAAGCCTGTTTTGGAGGAAGAGAGCAATACAGTAAACTTCATGATCATGCAGAAAAGCTACCTGAATCTGCAGACACGGTATGAAAATGCAAAAAAGGCTTTGCAGGAAGCTGAACAGGCATTGGAGGATAATGACAGAAAAATTGCAGCTTATCAGGAAAAACTGGAAGATGTGGCGGCAAAAAGCAGGATCAGTGCGCTGGAGACCGATGAGACCTATCAGGAAAGTATGATAAACGGAGAGAATGCCCGGGTGACATATGAGGCAGAGCTGGAAAGCCTGAAAGAGACATTGAAGGAGGCGGAGGATGAAAAGGAGCAGATAGAAAAGCAGCTGTCAGCCTTTGAGGCCTTTGTGGGAGAGGATGGCTGTCTGTATGCAAAAGAGGCCGGAATTGTCACGGAAGTGCTCTATGAGGCGGGGGACAGTCTGCGGGATGCCGGCACAATGATCTCCTATGCGGCGCCGGATGACATGACCATTTCCGTGGACGTGACACAGGAAGATATTGTAGATCTGAACGTCGGGGATAAGGTGGACATCACATTCACAGCCTATGAGGATACCGTTTATGAGGGCAGCATACGTTCCATCGATACCACGGCGACGTCGAGGGAGAGCAATGCGGTCAGTTATACGGTAGTCATTGCCGTGGAGGGAGACACCACGCTTCTGTACAGCGGTATGACGGCGGATGTTATTTTTGTGACAAAGCAGAAGGAAGATGTGTTATATATTTCCAGGAAAGCGGTTATGGAAGAAAATAGAAGATATTATGTCTATTATAAGACGTCTGCGGGAGAAATGGAGCAAAAAGAGGTGGAGACCGGAATGGATAACGGCATTTATGTGGAGATCCTTTCCGGTCTGGAAGAGGGGGATACCGTCTATCTGGCAAGCCGCGTGAATGCGGAAGAGGAGGACATAGGCGATGCACAGGAGGCAGAAGACGGTGATGCCGAAAGCGAAACCGGGGATTCGGAACCTGCAGGCCCCGGCAAAGGAGCCGGAGTGGAAGGCATGCCGGACGGGGATTTTGAGGGCGGCGAAATGCCGTTTGGCGGCAAAATGCCATCCGGCGGAGAAATGCCGTTTGGTGGCGGAATGCCATCCGGAGGAAGAATGCCATCCGGGGAAGGAATGCTATCCGGAGGCTAAATGCCGTCGGGAGAAGGAATGCCTACGGGGGGAAATGGCGGAGTGCCTGCGGGAGGCGGAAGCTGACAGAGAGTTTTGCAGATATGGGAGAGGCGGTTTGAGCTCATGGATTCAGAGAAAAAGAAAACAGGAAAAACAAAATGGTGGATTTTGTCCGGGACGGCGGTCGGTCTGTTTCTTCTCGTAACTGTTATTGCTATATTTATTCATAAAAACGAGAAAGAGAAGACGGTCACTTATAAGGAAACGAAGGTGGAGTATGGAACGCTTACAGCAGGCGTTACAAAGAGCGGCAGTGTCGATATCGGCACGGTAGAGCAGACCTTTGATCTGGATATGAGTGCTCTGCAGAGAGCAGATACGGAAAGTACGAAAGAAGATACCGGTGACCGGAATTTCGGGAACGTCGGTGGGATGATGCCTTCTGGCGGCATGGGTGCGTCAGGGGGAGGCACACCGGATTTATTCAGCCAGATGTTAGACGGCAGCAGAAATATGACGGGAACGGGGGATGATTTCAGTCTGACAGTGGCAGAGGTTTCGGTGTCGGTAGGTCAGCAGGTGGAAAAAGGCGATATCCTGTATGTGATTGAGGAGGAGAGCGTATCCGGGCTGGAGCAGGAACTGCAGACAAACGTGGAAAAGGCAAAAGCGGATCTGGATGCGCTCTATGCGGACCAGACGCTGTCGAAGCAGACAGCGAAATATACATATGAGAGCAGTGTGGCCTACGGGAATTATGCCGGGACGGAATATGATGCCGCGATCAGAGAACTGCAGGATGCTGTGGAAAACTGCAGTATCGCTCTGGAACGGGCGGAGACATCTCTTGCCGAATATCAGGCCAGACTTGAAGATATTATGGATTCCTACGAGGATGCGCTGCAGATCCTGGAGAATTGTACATACAGCCTGAACCATACATCGGCCTCGGATGCCGCAGGTTATGTATACTATTATGAATTGACAGAAAGCGCACAGGCCACTGCAGATTCTTTGGAGAAGCAGAAAGAGCAGCTTGAAAACAGTGTGGAACAGGCGCAGGAAAATGTGGAACAGGCCTCTGAAAATTACAGTGCGGCGCTGCGGGAGTTGGAGACAGGACAGCTTAACGCAAAGCAGACCTATGACCTGAGAAAACTGGCTTATGATACGGCTCAGGAAACCTATGATGTCACCCTTGCAAATCTGGAGGAAGATGCCGCAGTCCAGGAAGAAATCTATGAGGAAACCAAAGAAAAGTGGGAAGCATACAGTTCTTACATAAGCGGTAGTGGAGTGCTCGCGCAATATAACGGCATTGTCACAGGCGTGGAACTGGAAGAAGGGGATAGTATCTCGACAGGCAGCGTGTTAGTGACGCTTTATGATATGGAAGATGTGGCCATGTCGGTAACGGTGGATGAGAAAGATATGGAGGATATCTCTCTCGGATCGGAGGCAAATATCAGTTTTACGGCCTATCCGGAGGAGATTTTCAGGGCACAGGTTACGGAGATCTCAGACGCTTCCACGGACTCTGACGGGAATGTCCTGTATGATGTGACAGTCACCCTGGAGGGCGATGTGTCAAAACTTTTCCAGGGAATGACAGGAGATATCACGTTTGTGACAAAACAGAGTGAGGAGACATTGTATATCTACAGACGGGCTGTTATCACGGAAAATGAAAAGAGTTATGTAAAGGTTCGGGATGAAGAAGGAAATACCGTAAAAAAGGAAATCAGCACAGGATTTTCGGACGGTATTTATATACAGGTTGTGGAAGGGCTTTCGGAAGGGGATATTGTGCTGATAGAGAGCAGAGTTTAAGGCATCAGGAGGCAAAACATGAGATTATCAGAAATTTTCAGACTGGTCTGGCTGAATCTGTCACAGAATAAGTTTAAGGTCATTCTGACTTCCATTGGTATCGTAGCGGGATCAGCTACGATCATGATGGTACTTGCCATAGGCACGGGCGGCAGGGAAGAGGTGGCGGAACAGTTTAAAAATTTGAATGCAGGCGCTGTGGATATCTCCTATGAGGAAAACGTTGTAAACGAAAAGGTAACTTTAACTTATGAAGATGCGGAAAACCTGATGCTTTTTGTTCCCGAGATTTCTGATGCAACGATCTCCTATTCCGCTACCGCTTCCGTGGAAGGCGGGGAACTGGATACCTCTTCCTATTATACAGTGGCGGGAGTACTGCATAATTATGGGACGATCAGCAATCTGGGGATGGCGATCGGTGAATTTCTGACAGAGGAAAATAATCAGAATAAGGAAAAGATCTGTATTCTGGGATCGGCTGTGGCAAACGCGGTTTTCGGCAGTGCCTACAATGCTTACGACAATACGTTGTATATTGATGACAGAGCCTATGTGGTGGGAGGTGTTCTCTCGGAGATGGGCAGTGTCGCATCTGGTATCAGCCCGGACCAGACGGTCTTTATTCCCTATGAAACAGGAATCAAATACATAACCGGAAACGATATCAGCCCGACGATCACGGTGATAGCGGACGATGTGGAAGCTGTGGAGAGCGTGATGGCGGACGTGGAGAGCGAGTTAAAGGAGAGCTATCCCAATACTGCGTTTACCATTTCTGATGCGGGGAGCAAGATGGAAGCGGCATCTGCTTCCAACGAAACGCTGACGCTTTTGCTGATCTCCATGGCCGTTATTGTCTTTATCGTAGGCGGAATAGGTATTATGAACGTGCTGTTTGTGACAGTGAAGGAGAGGACGAATGAGATCGGCATTCTGAAAGCCATCGGCTGTTCCAGGAAGGAAATCCTTTTGGAGTTTCTTCTGGAGGCAGGCTGTACCAGTCTGGTAGGGGGTGTGCTGGGAGTACTGCTTGCACTGGCGGTCACGCCCGTCGTGGAACTGTTTTCCGTGCGGGTGGAACTGTCTGTTCAGGGGGCGGTGCTGTCGTTACTGTTTGGGGTGATAACCGGAAGTATTTTCGGGTTTTATCCCGCATACAAGGCGTCGAGACTGGTGCCGGTGGTCGCGTTAAATCAGGAATGACCGGGGATATTGCAGGAAGAAAAAACGGAGAAAGATTTTTAATGTTGTGTTTATGCCTCAGACAGACGTGCCTTCACATTCGTCTGAGGTGTCGGGAGACAGAGTATGATTACCATGAAAGCAATCAACAAGGGATATATGCTGGGAGAAGAAAGACTGCCCATTCTGAAAAATATTGACTTTTCCGTGGAAAAAGGAGAGTATGTGGCCATACTGGGGCCGTCGGGATCCGGTAAGACTACTTTTATGAATATTGTCGGCTGTATGGATATTATGGACAGCGGAGAATATTTTCTGGACGGCATGGCGATCCATGAGACAAAGGAGGATGACCTGACGGAAGTAAGGAATCGGAAGATAGGGTTTATCTTTCAGAATTACCAGCTGATTCCTACCTACAATGTGATGCAGAATATTATTATGCCCTTATTGATGCGAGGAATGAAACATGGGGAAGCGGAGGAAAAATGCATTGACACGATCCATCTGTTGGGGCTTGGGGAAAGGATCCTGCATAAACCAAACGAGCTGTCCGGCGGCCAGAAACAACGGGTATCGATTGCCAGAGCGTTAGTCGGAAAACCGGCGATCCTGCTGGACGACGAGCCTACCGGCGCTCTGGACCAGACCAGTGGGAGAGATGTCTTGAAGCTTTTTAAAGAACTGAATGAAATGGGCAATACGATCGTGATGATCACCCACGATCTGGAGGTGGCACGATCCGCAAAGCGTATTGTGCGGATCGTGGACGGTGTGCTGGCGGGGTGAGGCTGTATTGCTGTGAAGGAAAGCAGTTTTCTATCATTTATACCACTGACTGAAAGACGATGGAATGGAGAGCTAGAGGGAACTTTGAAAATAGATTTAGGAAGAAATTCCGACGTTGCCAGAAAAGACAGCGCCGGAAAAGTAGATGCCGGAGAAATTTAGAATTTGCCGGCAGCTCTGCGTGCTCTCTGTGCGGGACGATAAGAAGCGCCCGATTTTTTGGAAGGTTTCTTCTTCTGTGCAGTCTCCGGCGTCCTTCCGGTGAGGATCAGTATTGCGCTGATCAAAAGCGTCGTGCCGAGAGAGAGGAGCGCAAGGGGCATACTTCCCGTTTCGGATGTGCCCGCATAATCGGCGGTATCAAAGCCTATCACAGTCAGAGCCGCCGAGAAGGGATAGATATTCCGTAGCAGCCCCTCCTTGAAGAACAGGACGCAGTACCCGGCCAGAAAGGATACCACCGAACCTGACATAAACAGTCCGGGTTTCCTGCTGCAGAAGGCGATAAGCGGCAAAACGACAATATAGACGCAGACCGAAAGGGCAGTCATCTGAGGAAGAGCCCTGAGAAAGACGGCAAAACGGATATCTGGGAGATGGGCAAGGGCGCTGATGAGCGCGGTGACAATCAGACTGTAGATGCCGAAGAGTACCGCCAGAATACCCATGGAAACCAGTTTCCCGCAGAGAAATCTCCGCCAGGAGACAGGAACGGTCAGGATATTTTTCAGAGTGTCGTCGGTATACTCCCTGTTGATCAGGTAGCCCGCGGTCAGAGTGAATAAGACCGGCATGAAGATCTGCGTGTTGCCCCAGATCGTGTTGTCGATCAGAGCTGCAAAATTAAAGTGGGGGTTTCTCAGCTCCTCATTCATCACAAGCTGAGAAAGGTATTGAAGTAACGGCGAACATGCCATGCCGATCAGGCCGATCAGCAGGATGTGGTACCGCTTTATTTTCTGAAATTCGGTTTTTATCATGGCAAACATGGTGTTTCCTCCTGTCTGAAATTAAATTTTCTGTTTCTCATATATTTTTATCATGATAAGGATGCAGAAAAGCGCTTCCCCAATGAGGATGGCAAAAACCGCCGGTGTGGGCACGAAATAAGGGCGGAATCCCTCATAAAATTCCGTGAGCACAGAGCCCGCGTTCTCCAGAGAGTGAAACTGATAAAGCCACCGGAAGATCACAGGAACCGGGAGAAAAGTGGGCAGATTGCATCCCAGAGGTACCCGTATCACCGCGTCGCTGATGTGCAGAATATACCCAAGCGTCGTGTAGGCGAAGGCGATGATCACGGAGATGATGTAGGATCTGTTGCACCAGATCACAAAGAGCAGGCAGGGCATCGACGCCGCCCACAGCAGCACGCCGCAGCAAACGGTCAGAAGAAATTCTTTCCCCAGCCCGTTCAACGGAACGTCGGAAAAGAGCGCGAGCAGGAGAGAGACGAGAAAGCCCGCCAGTTCATAGGCGAGGTCAAAGAGCAGAATGACAAAAAGTTTTGCCAGAGCAAGCCTTGACTTTGTGACTGGGATACACAGCAGGTTTTTTAAGGTGTCGTGATCCTGTTCCTCGAAAAAGAGGTTGGCGGCCAGCACGATGGAGAGGGGAATCAGCACCAGAAAGCCGTTCTCCTCCTGCACCACCGACATGAGATTGTCGAGAGTTGCCTCCTTTATGATCATGAAATAAAAGACAGGCATAATAAAGGTGGTGAGAAAAGCGATCCGGAATAATTTTTTTCTTTTGATTTTCAAAAATTCACATCTGATCAGTTTAAGCAATGCCCTCACCTCCTGTCACCCGTTTAAAATAGTCTTCCAGACTTTCCTCATGGATAAAAGCTTCCGATACTTCCAAACCGTCTTTTACAAAGGCCGTGACGATCCTGCCCACGGAGAGATCCGGATTATAGATCTGCAGACCGTGGACATCCTGCACAGCGTATCGGTATTCGTGAAATTGATGCTCCAGTATCTTTACAGCTTTGTCGGAATCGGAGACGGTGAGGCGGATGTACCTGCTGCTTTTTGCTTCCAGTTCTCCGAGGCTCTCCTCCTCCAACAGGACACCTTTGTCTATAATGCCGATATCATCGGCGAGCAGGGCGATCTCGGACAGGATATGGCTGGAGATCAGGATGGTTTTTCCTCTCTCGTCGCATAGGGCACGGATAAAAGCGCGCACCTCTGCGATACCGATGGGATCCAGACCGTTGATCGGTTCGTCCAGGATCAGAAGCTCGGGATCATGCATCACGGCGAGGGCGATGGCGAGCCGCTGTTTCATGCCCAGGGAATACTGGGAGTACAGCTTCCTGTCTTTATAGGGCAGGCTTACCAGTTCCAGGGCTTCCTTTACCGCGGATTTGTCGTTCAAACCCCGCAGGGCGGCGAAGATCTGTAAATTTTCGGTGGCCGTAAGGTTGGGATAAAAACCGGGGGATTCGATCAGGGAGCCGATCCGGGGCAAAGCGTTCTTCTCGTTTCCGGCAAGGGATTTTTCCCAAATCATCACTTCGCCGGAAGTGGGCTTAGTAAGGCCGAGCAGCATTTTCATGGTGGTGGTCTTCCCGGCGCCGTTTCGCCCGAGCAGTCCGTAGATCCGGCCTTTCCGAACGTGGATGTTTAAACTGTTTACGCTTTTTGCGGTGCCGTACTGTTTGGTGAGATTTTTTGTTTCAATGATGTAGTCCATCATGGTAATGAGATACCTCCTCCTCAGAATTTGATTTGAGTAAATTTTACTGCGTGAACCTTAAAAGAACCTTTCCTGAGGCTTGCGGAAACCTTACATTTGAAAAAGATGGAGAGATGCAGTTTTGGGCGATAAAGAGATTTGTCTTTTATCAGTACCTATAGTATAATTAGAAAGTATCGGAGATTAAAGTGAAAAAGGGATGACGTAACCGGGAAGGGGGCGTTTTGATAGATGGCAAGAACGTTTAATACGGAGGGATATTGTGATTCGCAAATGCATTATATGGTGGATCTGACAGGACGGCTTGAGCGAATCAGGGCTATGGTGGATGCCGAAAAATATTTTACGATCAACAGGGCCAGACAGTATGGAAAGACAACTGTATTGGCGGCGCTTGCAGAGTATTTGAAAAAGGACTATGAGGTGATCAGCCTGGATTTTCAGGGAATCAGCTATGCAGATTTTGTATCCGAGCAGAACTTTGTCGCAGCTTTTTCAAGACAGTTACTGTTGTGCGGCAAAAATATGCCAGATGATCTGAAAGCGGAATTTGAGCAGTATGCTGATCATAAAGTCAGAGAAATGACAATATCTGCGTTGTTTATTTTATTGCTGAAATGGTGCGGGAATTCTGAAAAAAGATCGTATTACTGATTGATGAAGTAGACTCTGCTTCGAACAATTAGGTGTTTATTGATTTTCTTGCGGGACTGCGGCAGTATTATCTGATGAGAAAAAGAATCTCCACATTTCAGTCTGTCATACTGACGGGAGTTTACGACATTCGATATTGCGGCGGATTTTAATATAACTATGCATTTTTCCGCGAAAGACATAAGCGGGATGTTGGAGGAATATAAGAAAGACCACCAGACCGGTATGGACATAAAAGAACTGTCAGGGCTCCTTTATGATTATACGTCTGGTTATCCGTATTTGGTGTCAAGGCTCTGCAAATTCATGGATGAGGAGATTGCCGGGACGGAGCATTTCCCAGATAAAAGCAGCGCTTGGACAAAGAAAGGTTTTCTGGAGGCGGTAAAACTGCTGACCAGTGACAACAATACGCTGTTTCAGTCGTTGACCGGGAAGTTAGCGGAGTATCCGATGCTTCGCACCGTACTGTATGAACTGCTGTTTACGGGAAAGCAGATTCCCTATGTCCCGCAGAATCAGTATATCGAGATGGCGGCGATGTTCGGCTTTATCAAAAACAGAGGCGGGACGGCAGTGATTGCCAACCGGATTTTTGAGACGGTGCTTTACAACCTGTTTATTTCCGAGGAGTTTGCGACAAGCAAAATGTACGACGCAGGCGCAAGGGAAGGGAGCCAGTTTATTGTCGGCGGACATCTGAACGTGCGGCGTGTGCTGGAAAAGTTTGTGGAGACGTTTGACGACCTCTATGGGGACAGGGATGAAACGTTTCTGGAAGATGTGGGCAGGCGTTACTTTATGCTGTTTTTGAAACCGATCATCAACGGTGTTGGAAACTGCTATGTGGAAGCGGAGACGCGAAGCCGGGAGCGGATGGATCTGGTGATCGATTACCGCGGGGAACAGAGTGTAATCGAGATGAAGGTGTGGCGCGGAAACGCTTACCATGAGAGAGGGGAAAAACAGCTTTCAGAATATCTGGATCACTTTCATTTAAAAAAGGGGTATATGCTGAGCTTTAATTTTAATAAAAAGAAGGAAGTTGGTGTGAAAGAGATCGTGCTGGGGGATAAGCTGTTGATTGAGGCGACAGTGTGATATAGGGTAGAAATTATTGAGAAAGGAAGACGGAGACAGATGCCCAGAATATTCAATATAAACGGTGCCTGCAGAACAGGCAGGCATTATATGGTAAAGCTTGAATCAAGACTTTGTGAGATCAAGATAATGATCGATAACGGCGATTATTTTACGATCAATAAGGCGAGACAGTATGGCAAGACAACAACTTTGCGGGCGCTTGTTGATTTTTTAAAAGAGGATTATCTTGTGATCAGTCTGGATTTTCAAAATATAGAATCGGCTGAGTTTATGTCAGGTGATTCTTTTGTTCATGCGCTGGCGAGGGAGATCGGTAAAAAAATAAGAAACCGGGTGGATGTGCCGGAGGATATTAAAAAAAGGCTGTTAAATTTGGCGGACATTGCATTGAAAAATGTAAGGATGGCAGAGATGTTTGACTGCTTTAGTGAATGGTGCGGGGATTCAGAAAAACCAATTGTTTTACTTATAGATGAAGTGGATACAGCGGCAAATAATCAGATTTTTCTGGATTTTCTGGCGCAGCTGCGGGCTGCTTATCTTGACAGAGATGAGACGCCGACGTTTCAGTCGGTTATTCTTGCAGGGGTTTATGATGTCAGGAATTTGAAATATAAGATCCGGCCCGACGCCGATCATAAAGTAAACAGTCCGTGGAACATTGCGGCGGATTTTAATATAACTATGCATTTTTCCGTGAAAGATATAAGCGGGATGTTGGAGGAATATAAGAAAGACCACCAGACCGGTATGGACATAAAAGAACTGTCAGGGCTCCTTTATGATTATACGTCTGGTTATCCGTATTTGGTGTCAAGGCTCTGCAAATTCATGGATGAGGAGATTGCCGGGACGGAGCATTTCCCAGATAAAAGCAGCGCTTGGACAAAGAAAGGTTTTCTGGAGGCGGTAAAACTGCTGACCAGTGACAACAATACGCTGTTTCAGTCGTTGACCGGGAAGTTAGCGGAGTATCCGATGCTTCGCACCGTACTGTATGAACTGCTGTTTACGGGAAAGCAGATTCCCTATGTCCCGCAGAATCAGTATATCGAGATGGCGGCGATGTTCGGCTTTATCAAAAACAGAGGCGGGACGGCAGTGATTGCCAACCGGATTTTTGAGACGGTGCTTTACAACCTGTTTATTTCCGAGGAGTTTGCGACAAGCAAAATGTACGACGCAGGCGCAAGGGAAGGGAGCCAGTTTATTGTCGGCGGACATCTGAACGTGCGGCGTGTGCTGGAAAAGTTTGTGGAGACGTTTGACGACCTCTATGGGGACAGGGATGAAACGTTTCTGGAAGATGTGGGCAGGCGTTACTTTATGCTGTTTTTGAAACCGATCATCAACGGTGTTGGAAACTGCTATGTGGAAGCGGAGACGCGAAGCCGGGAGCGGATGGATCTGGTGATCGATTACCGCGGGGAACAGAGTGTAATCGAGATGAAGGTGTGGCGCGGAAACGCTTACCATGAGAGAGGGGAAAAACAGCTTTCAGAATATCTGGATCACTTTCATTTAAAAAAGGGGTATATGCTGAGCTTTAATTTTAATAAAAAGAAGGAAGTTGGTGTGAAAGAGATCGTGCTGGGGGATAAGCTGTTGATTGAGGCGACAGTGTGACGGCTGTCAGAAATTTTGCATCTGAGGAGCATGAAAAGGCGTGGCTGATCGTTACGGCATCAAACACATGCAAGGACGAACTGAGGCGTTTCAAACGGAAGTTTCAATATATCAGGAACTGTCTGAAATCGGAAAACAGCGTTTCTGCGGGGGGGAGGAAGGGATATCAGAACTTATCATGGCACTTCCGCTAAAGTACAAAGAGGTGGTATATCTGCACTGTTATGAGGGATATCAGGCTTCGGAGATCGCGGGAATGCTGCATTGTCCGGCATCGACGGTGCGCAATCAGCTTTTGAGAGCCAGAAAGCTTTTGAAAAAAGATGGTGTTTAGTTGGTGTTTTTATGTAGAAAATGAAAGATATTATAGAAAAACAGGAGGAAATTCTCATGAAAAAATTATTTTATTACGCCGACAGATTTCTGGAGAAAAGCACCTGGAGGGATATTGCCGTGCTGAAATTCTGCCTTCTTTCTCTGGGAATCCTGGCAGGAATGCAGATCCCGAAAAAGAATAAGAAGGAAGCGGGACTTCTGGCGTTTTTTATTTTTGCGGTCACCTATATTCCGTTAATGAAGAAGCTGATTGGAGTTGTGGCGGAGAAAGAACAGTGAAATGAGAACAGGGGGTGAAGAGAGGAATAGAAACAAACGATGGATAACAGAGGATTGCTATGACAAACAAACAGATCGAAATTTTTCTGCGGCTTGCCGATAATTTGAATTTTGCAAAAACTGCGAGAGAACTGTATACTACCCAGCCCACGGTTACAAGGGAGATAAAAAGTCTGGAGGAGGAAATACATGTCAGGCTTTTTAAAAGGGATAAACACAGTGTGGAGCTGACGCCGGCAGGAATGGCTTTTCGGGAATGCCCGGACAGTAAATATACTTACTGTTATGATATGCAGGAGGTTACCATGCTGATGCGGGCCGGATTCGGCGTGGGAGTATTTCCACAGTATTCAGTCCGTCCGATGGAGGGCTGCCATATTATTCCCTTAAACATCCATTTGAAGGAGCCGTCTGCCATCGACTATTATGCTATGTGGCATAAGGACAGGCCGGAACTGCATGCAGGCCAGTTTGTGGCGCTTATGCAGAGCCTGTACAGAGAGCAGCAGGCATAAAATATCATAAAATTCAGATGTATGATTCCCCATCTGTGGTCCAGGTTCATGGACACAGATGGGGAATTTTTATTTCTGCGGGCAACGAGCCAGGTAGCCGTGCTTGCAGGCGAACTTGTTCGCCTTGGATATCTTCTGGCGACTGCCGCGAGGGTGGAATACCGGTTTGCAAAGTGCACTGTTACTTATAATAAGCAGTGTGCAGTGCAGACCGGCTTTTTGGTAATACGTTTCGCGTATCAGTAATAATATATTAGAATTTCACAAATGATTATCAATGCGATATATTAAATGTATACAAATTGACGGTTTTTGGGGGACTGATAACTGACAGATGAAAAGACAGGAGGATATTTCATGATTCGTTATATTGGGAAAAGGCTGATTATGATGGTTCCGGTTATCCTTGCAGTGACATTTCTGATTTTTTTTCTGCAATATCTGGCACCGGGAGATCCGGCTGAACTTCAGCTCGGCGTCGACGCATCCGAGGAGGAGAAGGAGGCGTGGCGGGAAGAATTCAACCTGAATGATCCGCTGCTTGTGCAATATGGCAAATACCTTTGCGGTATTGTGACCAGAGGGGATTTTGGAAAATCGTTCAGGACGGGACAGGTTGTGACGAAGGATCTGTTTGAACGGTGGCCTACCACCTTTGTGCTGGCAATTCTGACGCAGGTTGTGGCGGCCTCTATCGGGGTTCTGGCCGGAGTATTTGCAGCTTTGAACAGAAGTACCTGGAAAGACGGCGTGATACGGGTGCTTGCGATGATCGGGGCGGCGATGCCGAGTTTCTGGTTTGCGCTTCTGTTAATTTTAAAATTTGCGGTGGACCTGAAATGGTTTCCTGTATCGGGATGGTATGGTCCGAAATACTGGGTGCTGCCGGCAATCTCCACAGGCGTTCTGGGGGCGGCAGGCTATATGCGGAATGTGCGTGCCGCGGTTTTGGATAATGTGAAACAGGATTTTGTGCGGACGGCCAGAGCCAAGGGCCAGAAAGAAAGCAAAGTCGTGCTGCATCACATTATGGGAAATGCGCTGATACCGATCATTACCTGTGCGGGCCTTCATTTTGCGATGGCCCTTGGCGGAACCATGATTATCGAGCAGATCTTTGCCATTCCCGGTCTGGGACGGTATATGGTGGAGGCCATCAATAACCGTGATTTCCCGCAGCTTCGAGCCGCCATCATACTGACAGCGGTTACGGTGTCCGTTGTGAATCTGATCATTGACATACTTTATGCGGCGGTTGATCCCCGGATCAAGGCCGGGTTTAAAGGAGCATCGGCAAAGAAGAGAAAGATTACGGCAGCTGATCTGGCGAAGGAGGGAAATTAAAGATGGCTAAAAGTAAGATGCCTGAAAAAAGCAGACAGCGGAGTCTGTTTCGGGAAGCGATGATTCGTTTCCTTCACAATCCCACAGGGATGGCAGGGTTTATTATTATTTCCGTCATGGTTATTTTAAGCTTATCTGCGGGGATCATTTCCGGAGGCATGCTGCAGCGCATCGTTATTGCCATTGCACTGGCTTGTTCTCCGGAACTGCTGCTGGCGGATGAGCCGACTACGGCGTTGGATGTCACGATTCAGGCCCAGGTGTTGGATATGATGAATGACATCAAGAAAAAAATGGGGACTTCTGTTTTGATGATTACCCATGATCTGGGAATCATTGCTGAAATGTGCGACCGGGTTGCCGTTATTTATGCCGGGGAGATCGTGGAGATGGGAGATCTGGAACATATTTTTGAGAGGACCGAACACCCTTACACCCGGGGACTGTTTGATTCCCTGCCCAATGCGGTGGGGGAGGGCAACAGGCTGAAACCCATTGAAGGGCTGATGCCGGATCCGTCGAATCTTCCGCAGGGCTGCAAATTTTCTCCCAGATGCCCTTATGCGACAAAGGAGTGTCTGGAGAAACCGGCTGTGTTGACAGAAGTGGAACCGGGTCATTTTGTACAGTGCTACCATCATGGCTGTATGAAGAAAGAAAAAAGCAGGATTGAGGAAGGAGGGGATGGGAATGGACGAAACCAGAGAAAATAGGATAGAGAATACGCCGATTCTGGAAGTGAAAAACCTGAAAAAGTATTTTTCCGTGCCTGCAGGTTTGGTGCATGCGGTGGACGATATCAGTTTTTCCATAGACGCCGGCAGGACGTTAGGAGTTGTGGGGGAATCCGGCTGTGGCAAGTCTACGTTGGGGCGGGTATTGATCCATCTGTTGGAGAGCAATGCGGGACAGATTCTGTTCTTCGGCAGGGATATTACCCATGTGGACAGACAGGAGCTGACAACACTGCGAAAAAAGATGCAGATGATTTTTCAGGATCCTTATTCTTCCTTAAATCCGCGCATGTCGCTGTACGAGTCTATCGCAGAGCCGTTACGGATCATGGGGCATGATAACAGTGGACAGATTCAGGAGAAGGTGTACAGGATCATGGATACCGTAGGACTGGCCAGACGGCTGGTCAACAGCTATCCCCATGAACTGGACGGTGGTCGCAGACAGCGGATCGGGATCGCCAGAGCCCTGGTTATTGAGCCGGAGTTTGTGGTCTGTGATGAACCGGTATCAGCATTGGATGTTTCCATTCAGGCTCAGATCTTAAATCTGATGAGCGATATTCAGGAGGAGCGTAAACTGACTTATATCTTTGTCACCCATGATCTGTCTGTAGTAAAGTACATTTCCAACGACATACTGGTGATGTATCTGGGGCAGATGGTGGAGAAAGCGCCTGCAAAGGAGTTGTTCAGGCATCGGCTTCATCCCTATACGAAGGCCCTTCTCTCAGCAGTTCCGCTGCCGGATATCCGCCACAAAAAGCGGCGCATTGCATTGAAAGGGGAACTGACTTCCCCCATCGATCCGCCGCCCGGCTGCAGGTTTGCATCAAGATGTCCCTATGCCCGCGAGATCTGTCACAGTAAGACGCCGGTCTGTGAGGAAGTGCTGCCGGACCACTTTGCCGCCTGTCATCTTGTGAGGGAGATAAACGGTCTTTCCTGAAAAAGTTATTTGAAAACATCATATCATACAAAACGAAAAGGAGATTCAAAATGAAAAAGAAAAAAAGTTTCGTATTTTTGTCAGCTTTTCTGCTGTCGGTTTCTTTTGTACTCACGGGCTGCGGAGGCGGTGGAGCAGGCGAAACGACAGTCGAAGAGACAAAAGAAAGTGCGGAGGAGGCAGGAACGGAAGCTGCGGATGATCAGGCAGGGGGAAAATCATCAAAAAGTGATCTGGTCATTGCCATGAAGGGTGATATCAAGCAGATCGGCTATGCACAGAATGGCCGTATGATCTCCAGCCTTGTGGCTCCCACTCTGTTCAACTGCATTGTTACCGACGATGGCAGCTATGAGTATGTGATCGAAAATTCCATCGTGGATTCTTATGAGTGGAACGAGGACTATACGGCCATCACCCTGACGCTGAAAGAGGGAGTGCCCATGCATGACGGTACGGTTCTGGATGCGGAAGATGTTGTATACAGCATCAAACATACCGATGAATTTGGGAGTGTGTCGGGTTATAACATTGTGTTTGAGGAAGTAAAAGCGCTGGAATCCAATGTGGTCTATGTTCCGTTCCTGTCTGCCAATATCGGAAACTGGAAAGATGTGGGAGAGAGGATGATCTACTCGAAAGAGGCTGCGGAGGCCAGTGGAGATTTCGCTGTTTTCACACAGTCTGATACCTTTGCGGGATATGGCCCTTATCAGGTTGCAGAATAGAATGCGGGAGATTCCATCGTTCTGAAAAAGTTCGATGACTATTACGGAGGAAATGATTCTCCGATTACGGATGTGATTGTGCGGCGTATTGATGAGGATACCACTGCCTTCAGTGAACTGCAGACCGGCGGTGTCAATATGATCCTGTATCCCACACAGTACGATATTGACGATGTGAAAAACGGTGTCTATGAGGAGATCAGGTATCAGACGGCCCCGGGTTTGTATCAGCAGCTGTTTGTGTTTAATCTGGATGCCGGCAGCGCCTGTGCGGACGTCCGGGTACGTCAGGCAATATGCTATGCCATAGATAAGGAGGCGATGTGGAAGGGAGCCTTTGAATCCAGCGGTTATTTGGCGAATACGCCCGCTTCCATGACACAGGAATTTATGGAGGAGATGCCGGATCCTTATCCCTTTGATCTGGACAAAGCAAAAGAATTGTTTGAGGAAGCGGGATATGGCGAGGGCTCTACGCTTATCTGCTGTGTGGACAATGATACCTATCGGACTACCGCGTATGAAATGTTAAAAAACAACCTTACAAAAATCGGTATCACGCTGGATGTGAAAACAGGGGATAACGCCACATATCTGGGTTATGTGACCGGCGGTGTGGATTGGGATCTGGAGATCGGTCTGGTGGTTGGGGAACAGGTGTCCATGCTGATCGACAACGGATTTGGAGACGATATTTTTGAGCCGTTTTTATCTCTTCTGACAGACAGACCTGTTATAGCGGTGGCAACCCATGTCCATCCGGACCATACATCGGGATCCGGCAGCTTTGAAGAGGTATGGATCGGCGCCGAAGAGGAACCGATGCTCAAAATGCTGTATGGGAAAGAATCTTACGATGCCGGAAGGAAGACGCTGTTTGGAAAGACAAAAGTAAAGTTTTTATCGGATGGGCAGGAATTTGATCTGGGGGGCAGGATGGTCACAGCAATACATACGCCCGGACATACCTGGGGCAGTTTTTGTTTCTATGACAGTAAGTCGGAAATCATGATGACAGGGGATACGATGAACCAGCGGGTTTTTCTGCAGTGTGCAAAACCGACGATTCCGTTAAGGCGATACCGGCAGAGCCTTTGCAGGATAATGGAATTTCATTTTGAGAAATATCTGGGCGGGCATCATCCGCTGCCGATTAAGCGTGCGCACATTGACCATATGCTGGGGATGATAGACAGGTTTTCACCGGAAAAGGCAAAACCTTATATAAGAGAAGGCATGGATGGCGTGGATATGTATGTGGAGGGCAGAGGGTACGGTGATCCGGATTATTGTGGCTTTATGTTTTACAGGGATGAGCTGGATGAATTTTTGGCATGAGGTTTTTCCTGTGTAAAACCATGAAAGAGCTGCTTTTCCGTATTGCGGCAAAACAGCAGGAAACTATATGGAAAAAAGAAACAGCATATCTGCCGGAACAGGAGCTTCCATCAGGAGCTCTTTTCCGGTAAAGGGCTGCAGAAAACGGATGCTGCAGGCATGAAGCGCGGTACGTTTTAATTCCGGAATATTATTTTTGCATGCAGAATTATCTGAGAGAGGGTGTGAAATACCTGACGGAAATGGAGAGGGCCCTGCTTTCCCGTAAATGGGATCCCGAAGAAGGGGAGAGCCGATGGCCGCCATATGCACCCGGATCTGGTGGGTTCTGCCGGTCTCTAAAGAAAGGCGCACCAGTGCGCAGCCGTTGCCTGCAGCTAAAGTTTCATAGTTGGTGACGGCATTTTTCCCGTCGGAGGCGATACACATGCACTTCGGTTTTTCGGGATCGGCGCCTATGGGAAGACGGATCACGCCGGCCGGCGGACAGGGTATCCCTTCCGTGATGGCCAGATAGGTTTTGCGGAGGGTACCGTTTTTTCGCTGTAGCTCCAGCCTAGAGGCTGCCGCTCGGTTTTTTACGGCTAATACGACTCCGGAGGTATCCTTATCCAGTCTGCCGAAGATCCGGATGACGGAGTCCTCGTTTTTGTCCCGCAGATAATAGGCCAGACGGTTGGCTAACGTATCTGTATCTTTTCTGCATGACGGGTGAATGGAAATACCGGCAGGTTTGTCTAAAACGATCACATCCTCGTCCTCGTAGAGGACAGAGAGTTTTTTCTCGGAAGCTGTCACGCTCCCGGAAGTTTTATCGCCGGTTTCCAGCAGGATCTCCACCAGATCTCCGTTTTTTAACAACGCATCGGTTCTCTGGCGCTTTCCGTTGACGCAGATCCCGTTTTCCAGGAATTTAGCCCGGCTGATCTCCTTTTTGGACAGGTGCAGTCGGGTTTTCAGAAATCGTTCCAGTTTCAGGCCGTTATCCCGGCAGGATACGGTGCTGCGCATCATTTTTTGCATTGTTCTCCCCCTGTTTGCTTTGGCAGAATGAAAACCGGGCAATTATTTTTCTTCTGTGAAAATGATAAATTGCCATAAATAATATTTTATCACAGGCAGAGGTATCTTACCAAAAAAATTGATTTACAGAGGAGAAAAGGGAAGAAATATTTCACTACCCTCTTTTCATGCATCAGTTTTTGTGCTATACTCCTAAAAGATATGTCCGGGAAAGAACGGACGTGAAGAAAAAGAGGAAGATAAAGTAGGAGGTCCTGTTATGAAACATATTAAAACATTGACAACAAGAGATTTAAAGGAATCCATGAAGAAAGGCGGCTGCGGCGAGTGCCAGACATCCTGCCAGTCGGCATGCAAAACTTCCTGCACAGTCGGCAATCAGAGCTGCGAGCAGATCCGGAAATAAGGTGGTGATTCTTTTCGTAAGCAGCGGGAGATCTCGCTGCTTCTTTGCGGTGTCAGGGAAATGCTGATCGGAGTGTTTTCTGTGCCGGTTTTGCGCTGCATGGCAGCGTGTTTCACGGCAGGATGCCGCACTTCCGGACGGCAAAAGGGATAGTCAGTAAAGGATTATTTGTTATGATACATCAGTATGTCAACAACGGATATCATATCGTATTGGATGTGAACAGCGGCAGCGTCCATGTGATGGACGGGCTTTCTTATCAGGCGGTGCCGCTTATTGAGCCTGTCTGGGAGGCTTGGCGGAAACGTGAGCAGACAGAAGAAACTGCTTCCGGAATTTCTGCAAAAGAAGAGCAGGCGGAAGAAATTTCCGGAACATCTGCAGGAAAGGAACAGGGTGTGGAACTCCCCGAAATGCTGTTGGAACAGGCAGCGGAAGCACTGCGGGAACTCGCCTGCACGGAGGCGGAGAAACGGGAGATCGCAGAGGAACTGTTATCACTTGCGCAGGCCGGACAGCTCTATACGGAGGATATCTACAAAAATTATATCTTTGATTTCAAAAACAGACAGACTGTGGTGAAGGCGCTCTGTCTGCATATCGCCCACGACTGTAATCTTGCCTGTAAATACTGTTTCGCGGAGGAAGGCGAGTATCATGGCAGGCGGGCGTTAATGTCCTTTGAAGTTGGGAAGAAGGCTCTCGATTTTCTGGTGGCAAATTCCGGAAACCGGGTGCAGCTGGAAGTGGACTTTTTTGGCGGAGAGCCCCTGATGAACTGGCAGGTGGTCAAAGATCTGGTAGCTTACGGCAGAAGCCTGGAGGAGCCTTTCCACAAAAAATTCCGGTTTACGTTGACGACCAACGGGGTGCTGTTAAACGATGAAATCCTGGAGTTCTGCAACAGGGAGATGGCGAATCTTGTGCTCTCCATCGACGGGCGGAAAGAGATCCATGATCTGATGCGTCCTTTCCGGGGTGGACAGGGCAGTTACGATATGATAGTGCCGAAATTTGAGAAGGCGGCAAAAAGCAGGAATCAGATGAATTATTATGTCCGCGGCACATTCACGCGGCATAATCTGGATTTCTCGAAGGATGTGCTGCATCTGGTTGATCTGGGATTTGAGCAGATCTCGGTGGAGCCGGTAGTGGCCGAGAAGACAGAAGAATATGCGCTGAGAGAGGAAGACATTCCGGTGCTTCTTGAGGAGTATGACAGGCTGGCGAAGGAATTGATCCGCTACGGAAAAGAAGGAAAAGGTTTCAATTTTTTTCATTTTATGATAGATTTAGAGGGTGGTCCCTGTGTGGCAAAGAGACTGTCCGGCTGCGGCAGCGGCACGGAGTATCTGGCTGTCACCCCCTGGGGAGATTTTTATCCCTGCCATCAGTTTGTGGGGCGGGAAGAGTTTCTGATGGGCAATGTAGACGAAGGCATTTTGCGCACGGACATCAGGGACAGCTTCAAAGAATGCAATGTGTATGCGAAAGAAAAGTGTAAGGACTGTTTCGCAAAATTTTATTGCAGCGGCGGCTGTGCGGCAAACTCCTACAATTTTCACGGGAGTATAACGGACACTTATGAGATCGGCTGTGAGCTGCAGCGAAAAAGAATTGAGTGCGCGATCATGATAAAGGCGGCACTTGCGGAAGGAGAGTAAAGTAATGAAACAAAGCAAGGTAAGATCAGCCATAGTGCTGGTGGTATTTATAGCGCTGCTCGCGCTGTTCGGATATACCGCCGTATATGGCTGGGGTGAGACAAAGTCGGGCTCCGGCAGCGATATCAAACTGGGACTCGATCTGGAAGGCGGTGTCAGCATCACCTATCAGGTAGTGGGCGAGGAGAATCCCAGTGCCGCTGATATGAGCGATACGGTGTACAAGCTGCAGAGACGTGTGGAAGGCTACAGCACGGAAGCCCACGCCTATCAGGAGGGCAGCAACCGGATCAGTATCGAGATTCCGGGTGTGGAGAATGCCAACGAAATTCTGGAAGAGCTGGGACGTCCCGGTTCCCTGGAGTTTTATGATATAAACGGCGAGTTGGTTTTGCAGGGGACGGATGTGGTGGATGCCCAGGCGGCCAGCAGACAGAACGATATGGGCAATATGGACTACGAAGTGCGTCTGACGCTGACGGATGAAGGCGCGGAGAAATTTTCTGAGGCCACGGCAGCAGCAGCGCCGAATCACGATCCGATCTACATCGTCTATGATGGGGCGATTATCAGCTGGCCCGCGGTACAGCAGCAGATCACGGACGGCAACTGCGTGATCACCAACATGGAATCCTTTGAGGCGGCGGAAAATCTGGCCTCTACGATCCGTATCGGCGGACTGACGCTTACCTTGGAAGAACTGCGAAGCAACGTGGTGGGCGCCCAGCTTGGCTCTGACGCCATCCGGACGGCATTACTTGCCGGAGCAGTGGGTTTTGCAATCATTGCGGTATTTATGATAGCAGTTTATTTCGTGCCCGGTCTGGCGGCGGTGTTGGCCCTTGGCATGTATGTGGAACTGGTCGTTATTCTGCTTGGTTCCTTCAATATTACACTGACTCTGCCTGGTATCGCGGGTATTATCCTGGGTATCGGTATGGCGGTGGATGCAAACGTGATCATCTTTGCCAGAATCCGTGAGGAGTTAGCCACCGGAAAGACGGTAGCCTCTTCTGTAAAGATCGGCTTTAACAAGGCGCTGTCGGCTATCATCGACGGTAATATCACAACGCTGATCGCCGCTATCGTGTTGGGCCTGCGCGGTACTGGGGCGATCAAGGGCTTTGCACAGACCCTGGCGCTTGGTATCATTTTGTCCATGTTTACGGCGGTATTTATCACCCGTATTATTTTAAACGCCCTGATGGGCTTGGGACTCGACTCCGTAAAAGTCTTTGGTGTGGCAAAGGAGAAGAAATCCATCCACTTCCTTGGCAGGAAGCATTTGTTCTTTGGCGTGTCCGTCGCAGTGATTCTCGCCGGTTTTGTGGTGATGGGCGTACAGAAGAGCGGCGGAAAGGGCGCATTAAACTACTCTCTGGATTTCATGGGCGGTACCCAGACTACGGTTACCTTCACGGAAGATTACTCCATTGAAAGGCTGGATGCTGAGGTGGTGCCGGGGATTGAGGATATCACCGGGGACGCCAATGTGCAGGTGCAGAAAGTGGCAGGCGGCAATCAGGTGATCTTTAAGACAAGAACGCTGGAAGTGGAAGAGAGAGAAGAACTGAATGCGATGTTGGAAGAAAATTTTTCGCTGGATGAAACATATCCGATCACAGCGGAGACCATCAGCTCTACCATCAGCTCCGAGGCGCAGATGGATGCCGTTGTTGCGGTTGCCATTGCGACAATCTGTATGCTGCTCTATATCTGGTTCCGGTTTAAGGATATCCGTTTCGGTGCAAGCGCGGTGATTGCACTGATTCACGACGTGCTGGTGGTGCTGGCGTTCTATGCGGTGACCAGGGTTTCCGTGGGTTCGACGTTTATCGCCTGCATGCTGACGATCGTGGGTTACTCCATCAATGCGACTATCGTTATCTTTGACCGTATCAGGGAGAATATGAAGAGCATGACGAGAAAGGACGATCTGCAGGAACTGGTAAACCATTCCATCACGCAGACGTTATCCAGAAGTATCTTTACGTCCCTGACCACCTTTATCATGGTGGCGGCGCTTTATGTGTTCGGCGTTTCCAGTATTCGTGAGTTTGCGCTGCCGCTGATGGCGGGTATTCTGTGCGGTACGTACTCGTCGGTATGCATCACGGGAGCGCTGTGGTATGTGCTGCGGACGAAGATTAAGCAGAAGGACGAGGCGAAATAAGGTTGAGCGGTTGCGGTTGAGGTGGCAACGGACAATTATTTCGCAATGAAAATGGAAAAAGCAGGCAGGGCGGAGATGGCTCTGCCTTGTTTGTTTATATATTTTGTGGAATTGTGTATTTTTGTGGAAATGAATCTGTTAATATGGGGTGTAAATAGTATTTATGATTGAATATCATTTTTGAATTGGAGAATATAAGCGAATGGCAAACTGGTTTGTGGCCGCAAAAAAGGCGGATTTTAATAAGATAGCGGAGGAGTTTGAGATCTCTCCGGTGCTGGCAAGGCTGATCCGGAACAGGGATGTGTGCGGGGAAGAGGAGATCCGGAAATATCTGCATGGGGGGATAGAGGATCTGTATGCGCCGCAGCGGTTAAAAGGGATGGAGCAGGCGGTGACTGTTGTAAAAAAAGCGATCGCGGAGAAACAGAAGATTCGGGTGATCGGGGACTATGATATAGACGGCGTCTGCGCTACCTATATTCTGGTAAGATCCTTTCAGTCTCTGGGGGCAGATGTAGATATGGCGATTCCGCACCGGATCAAGGATGGTTACGGACTGAACGATCATCTGATCGAGCAGGCGGCGGAGGATGGGATCGAGCTGATCGTGACCTGTGATAACGGCATTGCGGCGGCGGATCAGATCGAGTTAGCCCATAAACTGGGCATGCAGGTGGTGGTGACGGACCATCATGAGGTACCGTTTACGGAAAGTGGAACGGCGGGGGAGAGGGAATATCATCTGCCGCCTGCGGAAGCGGTGGTGGATCCGAAACAGCCGGGGGAGACTTATCCTTTTCCGGGGATCTGTGGGGCGGTGGTGGCTTATAAACTGGTGCAGGCTCTGGGGATCGGCAGAGAGCTTCTGGATGCGCTGCTGGAACCGGCGGCTTTTGCCACAGTGGGCGACGTGATGGAATTAAAAGATGAAAACCGCATTATTGTGAAGGAAGGGTTAAAGCGGATGCGAAATACTTTCCACCCGGGGCTGCGGGCACTGATCGAGGTCAATAAGCTGGACCGGAGGAAGCTGGAGGCTTATCATATCGGCTTTGTGCTGGGACCCTGTGTGAATGCTTCGGGGAGGCTGGAGAGCGCGGCGCTGTCGTTAAAGCTGTGGCTGGAGGAGGATTACAGGAAGGCTGTGCCTATGGCGGCGGAGCTTAAGAGCCTGAATGACAGCAGGAAGGAGATGACGGAAGCTGGAGTGAGGCAGGCGGTGAGGCTGTTGGAGCGGGAGACGGAGAAAGAATATACGGATACTGTGAATGTACAGGTTTCAGATACGGAAAATCAGGAAAGGCAGAAAAATGCGGTGGAAGAGCTCAGTTCGGATAAGCAGGACAAAGTGCTGATTTTGTACTTGCCAGACTGCCACGAAAGCTTGGCGGGTATCATAGCCGGGCGGATCAGAGAAAGGTATCATAAGCCAACGATTGTGCTGACAGATGCAGAGGAGGGCGTAAAAGGATCCGGGCGTTCCATAGAGGCGTATGATATGTTTGCACACCTTTCCGCCTGCAAGGATCTGTTTGACAAATTCGGCGGGCATAAGATGGCGGCGGGCCTGTCGCTTCCGCGGGAGAACATGGGGGAATTGCGGAGACAGCTGAATGAGAACTGTTCGCTGACAGAGGATGACTTTACAACGAAGGTACATATCGATATTGCCCTGCCGCTTTCCCGGGTATCAGAGGGTTTTATTCAGGAACTGGAACTGCTTGCTCCTTTCGGGACGGGAAACCCGAAACCGGTGTTTGCACAGAAGGATGTGCTGCTGTGCTCTGGAAGGATATTTGGGAAGAACAGAAACGTTGCAAAATTCCAGGCACTGGATCAGGAAAAGTTAGGGCATACGTTAGTTTACTTTGGGGATGTGGAAGGTCTTGAAAAGTTTCTTCGGGAAAAGTATGGAGAAGATGCCGGGAGGCTGTTTTCCGGAGAAAAGGTATCCCTGCCGCTGACGATCACTTATTATCCGAATCTGAACGAATATAAGGGGCGGAGAGAGATCGAATTTGTCATTACGAATTATTGTTGAGTGGTAAAACGGAAAGGATAGCGTGGCATATTGCTGTATGTACAGAAAAAAGCTATGGCGGACAGCCTGCGTGGCAGTTAAGCTTCGCAGGCTGTCAGGAAGTTCAGCACCCCATACTGAAATACCGCATATAATTTCTGTTTGCGTTATTCCAGTTGATCACATGGAACCAGTCGTCAATGTAGTCGGCTCTCAGATTGTAATGTTTCAGGTAATAGGCATGCTCCCAGACGTCGATGTTGAGCACGGGCAGAAGCCCAAGGGGGAGCGGCGTGTCCTGATTTGCGGTCGTGGTGATGCAGAGTTTCCCTGCTGCATTTACCACAAGCCATGCATAGCCGGAACCGAATACGGACAGAGCGGATGCCTTAAACTGATCCTGAAAGGCTCTGTAGCTGCAAAATTCCTTTTCAATGGCTTCGCACAGTGTTCCGAAAGGCTGTGGGGAAGCCGGATTGGAAAGGTTTGAAAAATAGAACCGGTGATTATAAACGCCGCCGGCATTATTCTTTACAGAGGTTTTTATCTCTTCGGGGAGGCTGGGAACATTCATAATGAGCTCTTCCAGTGTCCAGTTCTGGAATTGCGGGTATTTTTCCAGTGTGCTGTTCAGATTGTCGATATAGGTCTGCAGATGTCTGTTGTGGTGCAGCCACATGGTTTTTTCATCGATATAGGGTTCCATGGAATTATAAGAATAAGGCAGAGGCGTGTTGATAAATTTATGGTGGTTATTCATTTGAAAATTCCGTTTTTTATTATGATATGCCAGAAGGATATGTGAGGTGACCAGGAAAAGCATATTGTTTGATCTGTGTGTGGCAGTTTGGTGCCTGGGCGGGCTCTCAGGGCCCGACGGCTTCCGTACAATAAAAAACGCCTGACGAATCAGGCGTTTTTTACTTATGAGGGGGGAGATAGTGAATTGCTTCAACTATCAATAACTACTATAAAGGTGAAATGTGTCGAAAGTGTGTTTTTCAGATGAAAATTCTGTGAGGAAAATAAAAAAGATAAAAAGAAAGTGACAAGTTTCCCTAAAAGATCAATCGTAACAGTGAAGCCGAAAGATCAAACTGCTTTGATCGATCAGAGGAAAATTTCCATTAAGCTGGTCGCAGGAGAAAGAATGTGGTATGATAACCTGTAGGGCAACATGGTGGGAAAATTGACATATGATAGCTTACAGAGTTTGATAAAACAGGAGGAAATTATGGCTTGTTGTAAGGATTTACTTGAAAAACTGGAATATACCTGTATAAAGGGCAGTGTGGATGTGGAAGTGGCGAGAGTGGAAATGGATTCCAGGAAGATTACGCAGGGGTGTCTGTTTCTCTGTATCAAAGGGGCAAATTTTGACGGCCACAGCAAGGCTTTGGAGGCAGTGGAAAAAAAGGCGGCAGTGCTTGTGGTGGAACAGGATGTGAAACTGCCGGAGGATGCGGATATTACGGTGATCAGGGTGGAGAGCACCAGGTATGCCATGGCCTTTATTTCCGCCGCCTGGTTCGGATATCCGGCGGATACGTTAAAGGTCATCGGTGTGACCGGGACCAAGGGAAAGACCACCACCACCTATCTCGTCAGATCCATTCTGGAGCATGCGGGCTATAAGACGGGACTGGTGGGCACCATCGAGATGATCATCGGCGAAGAGCATATTCCGGCCCACAACACGACGCCAGAATCTTATCTGCTACAGGAAACGTTCCGGAAAATGTTAGATGCCGGGTGCCAGGTGTGTGTGATGGAGGTTTCTTCCCAGGGACTGATGTTGCACAGAACCCAGGGCTTCACCTTTGAGCTGGGGATTTTTACAAATCTGGAGCCGGACCATATCGGACCAAACGAACATAAAGATTTTGAGGATTATGCTTATTGTAAGGGCCTTCTTTTTAAACAGTGCAAAACGGGGATCGTCAACTGTGACGATAAACACTGGGAGCAGGTGCTAAAGGATCACACCTGTGCGCTGGAAACCTACGGTTTCCATGAGGAGGCATCCTTGCGGGCAGAGGATCTGACGCTGATAAAGCAGCCCGGGGAACTGGGGGTGGCCTTTGATGTAAAGGGCCTTTTGGATTTCCATGCGAAGGTGCCTGCACCGGGGCGTTTCAGCGTCTATAACGCGCTCTGTGCCATCGCCATCTGCCGCCATTTTAAAGTATCGGTAGAAGACATTCAGACGGCGCTGAAAAAGGCCCATGTGAAGGGGCGAATTGAGATGGTAAAGGTGTCTGAGGAGTTCACGCTGATGATCGATTACGCCCATAATGCCATGGCCCTTGAGAGCCTTCTTGGAACACTCAGAGAATATGAACCGAACAGGCTGGTATGTCTCTTCGGCTGCGGCGGCAATCGTTCGAAACTGCGCCGCTATGAGATGGGGGAGGTCAGCGGGAGGCTGGCGGATTTCACGATCATTACATCGGATAATCCAAGGTTTGAGGAGCCCCTTGCCATCATAGAGGATATCAAGGTCGGCATGCAAAAGACAGAGGGCGCCTATATGGAGATTCCTGACAGAAAAGAGGCGATCCGCTATGCCGTCACCCACGGGGAGCCCGGGGATATCGTGGTGCTCGCCGGAAAGGGGCATGAGGATTACCAGGAGATAAAGGGGGTGCAGTACCCCATGGATGAACGGGTGCTGATCGCAGAGATTCTGGAAGAAGAGGGCATAAAGATTTCTTCCTGACAGGACAGGAAAACAGAACATGAACGAAGAGACAAAGAATTTTTGCTATGCAGATATAATAGTGGATATCTCCCATGAAAGCGTTGACAGGCCCTTTACTTACCGGATCCCTGAAGCGCTGCGAGGTCGGCTGGAGCTGGGGATGAGCGTGGCGGTGCCTTTCGGAAAAGGGAACAGAAAACGGCAGGGGTATGTGATCGATTTTCGGGACAGTATTTCCTTTGATGAGAGCAAGGTAAAGGAAATTGAGGGGATCGCACAGGGAGATATGGCGGTAGACGCCATTTTGGTGCGTCTGGCCGGCTGGATTAGAAAACAATACGGTTCTACGATGATTACGGCTCTGAAAACCGTACTTCCCGCAAAGCAGAAAAAACGGAATCTGGAAAAGCGGGAGATCTGCCGTCTGTTATCATCGGAAGAGACGGAAGCATTTGCAAAAAGCCTGGCGCAGAAAAACAGACCGGCCATGGCCAGATTGCTTTCGGCGCTGGCGGAAAGAGAGCGGCTGCCGATGGAGCTGGTGCGGGAGAAACTGCATATTTCCCCCGTTACCATAAGTAGTCTGGAGAAGCGAGGGGTGATTAGGACGGAGCGTGTGCGGATCTATCGAAACCCGGTGGAAGGAAGCATGGAGGCGGCCGGAAAACAGGACGCTTTCGGCAAAAACAGGCCGAAACTCAGCGCAGCGCAGCAAAGGATCGTGGACACCGTGCTGCAAGAATATGACATAGGTGTCAGGAATACCTATCTGATCCATGGGATCACAGGCAGCGGAAAAACGGAGGTCTACATGAATCTGATAGAGGGCTGTCTGAAAAGAGGCAGGCAGGCGATCCTGCTGATTCCGGAGATCGCTCTGACCTATCAGACCGTGGTGCGGTTTTTAAAGCGTTTCGGAAACCGGGTGTCAGTACTTCATTCCGGCCTTTCTGCGGGAGAGAAATATGATCAGTGCGAACGGGCAAAAGCCGGGGATATTGATGTGATCATAGGTCCCCGATCCGCCTTGTTTACGCCCTTTGACAATGTAGGACTTATCATCATGGATGAGGAGCATGAACCTTCCTATAAGAGCGAGACGATGCCCAAATATCACGCCAGAGAGACGGCGTTGTATCTGGCGAAGCTCCATGGGGCAAGCGTGGTGCTGGGATCCGCTACGCCCTCTCTGGAGAGCTATTACAGGGCGAAGCGGGGAGAGTACGGCTTCTTTTATCTGGGGGAGCGGCTTACCGGGAATGTGCTGCCGGAAGTTTATCCGGTGGATCTGCGGCGGGAACTGCGGGAGGGAAACCGTTCTATTTTCAGCAGGAAGCTGCAGGAGCTGATGGAAGACAGACTGGAAAAGAAACAGCAGGTCATGTTGTTTTTAAACCGCCGCGGACTGGCGGGGTTTGTCTCCTGCAGAAACTGCGGACATGTGATGATATGTCCCCACTGCAGCGTTTCCTTATCGGAGCATAAAAACGGAAAGTTAGTCTGTCATTACTGCGGTTACGAGGAACCTGCCGTCAAAACCTGTCCTTCCTGCGATTCCCGGTATATTCTGGGATTTAAGGCGGGGACGGAAGCGGTGGAGGAAAAACTGCATCAGATGTATCCGAAGGCCAGAGTACTGCGGATGGACGGAGATACGACGAAGAAAAAGGACAGTTACGAAAAGATCCTCTCTGCTTTTGCGGACAGGGAGGCGGATATCCTGCTGGGAACGCAGATGATCGTGAAGGGACATGATTTTCCGGCGGTGACGTTAGTGGGTGTACTGGCTGCGGATATGTCGCTGTTTGCGGGAGATTACCGGGCGGCGGAGAGGACTTTTCAGCTTCTGACGCAGGCGGCGGGAAGAGCCGGGAGAGGAGATGTGCCCGGCGAGGTGGTGATTCAGAGCTATCAGCCGGAACATTACAGCATTGTCCATGCTGCAGCCCAGGATTATGAGGGATTTTATGAGGAGGAGATCCTCTATCGGGAGATCGGGATGTATCCTCCTGCAGCCCATCTGATGGCCGTGCTTGTCACCGGACCGGAAGAGGAAAGCGCGGCCCTCCTGGCGAAGGAGCTGGCGGAACTGGCGAGGGAGGGAGATAACGGCGAACTGACCGTGCTTGGCCCCGGAACAGCTACCCTCTCAAAATTAAATGACAACTATCGTTTTCTTTTTTATATAAAGTGCAGTGACAGCAAAAAGCTTGCTAAGCTGCGGGAACGCATGGAAAGTTATATACAGACTTTACAAAATCGTTCAGAACAGGTACAATTTGATATTGATCCCATGAGTGGGTATTAAAGATGGCGATTGGTCATATACGGATAGTATAAGGAACCGGTGCATCAGGAAGACGGGAAAGAGCGGAGGCAGAAAATGGCATTAAGAAATGTTAGGGAACAGGGAGAATTGATCCTCGGAAAGATCAGCAAGGAAGTGAAGGAGATGACGCCCAGGACGGCGGAGCTGATCGAGGATATGTTAGATACCATGTATGAGGCAAACGGCGTCGGGCTGGCAGCTGTTCAGGTGGGCGTTCTGAAGCGGATCTTTGTGGTGGATGTGACGGGGGAGGATCCGTACATTTTTGTCAATCCGAAGATTCTTGAAACTTCCGGGGAACAGAGCGGCCAGGAAGGGTGCCTGAGCGTCCCGGGAAAGACAGGGATTGTGACAAGACCAAATTATGTGAAAATAGCGGCCTACAATGAAAACATGGAATATTTTGAGCTGGAGGGGGAAGAACTTCTGGCGAGAGCTATCTGTCATGAGTATGACCATCTGGACGGCCACCTCTATGTGGAAAAGGTGGAGGGACGCCTGATGGACGTTGAGGAATTGGAAGAGGAAGAATCAGCAGACGCCTGAGAAGCGCACAGAAGGATTTACGGATGCGTCATGACGCAGCCGGAAATTCTTCTTGGGTAAAGGTGTGCTGAAGGGCGTCTGCGGGACTGGAATAGAGACGCCTGAGAAGCGCACAGAAGGATTTACGGATGTGTTATGAAGCAGCCGGAAATTCTTCTTGAGTAAGGGGTGCTGAAAGGCGTCTGCGGAACTGGAATAAAGACGCCTGAGAAGCGCACAGATTCATTGAAGGAGCAGTTTGAAATTATGAAAATAATTTTTATGGGGACGCCGGATTTTGCGGTGGGAGCGCTGGAGGCGCTGTTAAAGGCAGGGCATGAGGTGACGGCGGTGGTGACGCAGCCGGACAAACAGAAAGGGCGGGATCGGAAGGTGCAGTTTTCTCCGGTCAAGGAATGTGCTCTTGCCCACGGCCTTACGGTGTTACAGCCGGCAAGGATCAAAACCCCGGAAGCAGTGGAAACGTTAAAAAAATACGAGGCTGATATTTTTGTGGTGGCCGCTTTCGGACAGATCTTGTCAAAGGAGATTCTGGAGATGCCCAGATATGGCTGTATCAATATTCATGCATCGCTTCTGCCGAAATACAGGGGGGCGTCTCCGATCCAGTATGCCATTTTAAACGGGGACGATGTGACCGGTGTGACGATCATGCAGATGAATGAGGGCATGGATACCGGCGATATTCTGACGATGAAAGCGATTCCTGTGGAAAAGGACGATACCGGCGGAAGCCTGTTTGAGAAACTGAGCGCCCTGGGGGCGGAGCTTCTGATAAAAACACTGCCTAAGATAGAGGCCGGAGAGATCATTCCGGTGAAGCAGCAGGAGGAGGATGCCACTCATGTGCGTATGCTGACAAAAAATATGGGCAGAATAGACTGGAAGAAGGATGCCGATGTGCTGGAGAGACTGGTGCGTGGGATGAATCCCTGGCCCAGCGCTTACTGCAGTTTCCGGGGGAAGAGCCTGAAAGTCTGGAGGGCGGAAATCTCCCGTGAAGAGCAGAAAGAGGAAATCGTCCGCACGGGGCTTTTCCGGCACAACGAAGAAAAGGAGACAATCCCCGGAGAGGTCTTGCTTGTGAAAAAGGACAGTATTTATGTGCAGACCGGAAGGGACGTACTTGTGTTGAAGGAAGTGCAGTTTGAGGGAAAAAAGAGGATGCCTGTACAGGACTTTCTGCTGGGATGTCAGGTGAAGGCGGGAGAGTTTTTTGAATCATAATGAAAAGACAGGGAAACTGCGGTAAGAATCTGCCGCATGGGGCGGAGTATTGTGCGATGGTAACAGTGAAGCCGGATGACTGAACTGTTATATGTGGTAACGAAAAAAGCTCCTTCCGAATTGTCAGGCGCAGAGAAAAAGCGGAAGATACGGAGAGTTTTCGGAGGAAAAATAATGGGTTACGGATATGGTTATGGCTACGGCTATTATATGGACTGGACATACATTCTGGTACTGATCGGCGCTGTGCTCTGCATGGCAGCCAGTGCAAAAGTGAACAGTACCTACAAAAAGTACGCCAGAGTGCGCAGCATGAGCGGCATGACGGGTGCGGAAGCGGCACAGAGGATATTAAACCAGAGCGGCATTTACGATGTGCGGGTGGAACATATCAGAGGAAGCCTGACAGACCACTATGATCCTTCCTCGAAGGTGTTAAGGCTGTCGGATTCGGTGTACGGCAGCAATTCCGTGGCGGCCATCGGCGTGGCGGCCCACGAGTGCGGTCATGCGGTGCAGCATCAGAAAAGCTATGCGCCTTTGAAGATCCGGTCTGCGCTTGTGCCTGTGGCCAATATCGGCAGCAGACTGGGACTGCCCATCATCATACTCGGCGTGATCTTCGGCGGTGCAGGTTCTTTGCTTGCACAGATCGGTATCTGGGTGTTTTCGGCGGCGGTATTGTTCCAGATCGTAACATTGCCGGTGGAATTCAACGCTTCGAACAGAGCGATGCAGATGCTTTCCCAGTATGGTATTTTAGGGCAGCAGGAAGTGGGGCACGTGCGAAAAGTGCTGGGGGCAGCGGCGTTAACCTATGTGGCAGCGGCGGCTTCCTCTATTTTGCAGCTTTTACGTCTCGTTCTTTTGTTTGGAGACAGAGGCGGAAGGAACAGAGACTGATGGAAAATACAAGAGAAATTGTGCTGGAGAGCCTGTTGGAACTGGAAAAAGAGGATGTGTTCAGCAATGTGCTGATCAGGCAGGTTCTCCGGAAATACGACTATCTCCCACCGAAGGAGAAAGCCTTTATCAAGCGGGTGACAGAAGGGACGGTAGAACGTCAGATAGAACTGGATTATATCACAGGTCAGTTCTCGAACGTTCCCGTCCCTAAAATGAAGCCACTTATCCGGGCTGTTATACGTATGAGTGTGTACCAGCTTTTTTATATGGACGGGGTGCCGGACAGCGCTGTCTGCAATGAGGCGGTGCGCCTTGTACAGAAAAGGCACTTTCAGCCGTTAAAGGGATTTGTGAACGGCGTGTTGAGAAATATTGCCAGAAATAAAGAGAAAATTGTCTGGCCGGATCCGGAAAAGGACTGGTTAAAGGCTGTCTCGGTCCGTTATTCGATGCCGGTATTTCTTGTAAAACTCTGGGAACGGGACTACGGCAGGGGACAGACGGAAAAGATGTGCCAGGCACTGCTGGAGATCAAACCGGTGAGCGTGAGGATCTCTGAGGCGTTGTCTGCTGAGGAGCAGGAAGAGCTCGTACAGGAGTGGAAAAACAGAGGGATCCTGTGTGAGAGGCATCCCTTCCTTTCCTATGCCTGGAACTGCAGGAATCTGGAGGGACTGGACAGGCTCCCCGGCTTTTCGGAGGGGTTTGTGACGGTGCAGGATGTGAGCTCCATGCTGGTGACGGAATGCGCAGGCGTCAGGACAGGGGATTTTGTGCTGGACGTCTGTGCGGCGCCGGGCGGGAAAAGCCTGCATGCCGCCTGCAAACTGTGGGGAGGCGGGCTGGTGGAAGCCAGAGACATTTCGGAGGAGAAGGTAGCTCTGATCAGAGAGAATGTGAGCCGCATGAAGGCGGAAAATGTGCGGGTAAAGGTATGGGATGCCAGCGTGTCTGATCCGGAGATGGAAGAGAAGGCGGATGTGCTGTATCTGGATCTGCCCTGTTCCGGGCTCGGGATCCTGGGGAAAAAGAGAGATATCAAATATCATGTGACAAAGGAAAGCCTGGAGGATCTTGTGAGATTACAGCGGCGGATCATGGAAACCTGTTTCCGGTATGTGAAGCCGGGCGGGGTGATCCTGTACAGCACCTGTACGGTTCATCGGGCGGAAAATGAGGAGCAGGTGCGCTGGATGTGCAAAAACTTCCCGCTTATCCCGGAGGATTTAAATCCTTATCTGCCGGAATGTTTACAGTGCAGTGAGGCGGAGAGCGGGATGCTGCAGCTGATGCCGGGGGTGCATGATTGTGATGGATTCTTTCTGGCCAGAATGCGGAGGAATACATGAAAAAGACAGACATAAAATCTCTCTCCCTGCCGCAACTTGTGCGGGAGATGGAACAGATCGGAGAAAAGAAATTCAGGGCGGCCCAGCTCTATGAATGGATGCATAAAAAGCTGGCGGAAGATTTTGCGGAAATGACGAATCTGTCGCTTTCCCTGCGGGAAAAGTGCGCGGAACACTTTGAACTGACAGTGCTTCACGCGGTGCAGGTGCAGGAATCAAAGCAGGACGGCACGAAGAAGTTCTTATTTGAGCTGCCTGATGGCAATATGGTGGAGAGTGTTTTGATGCGATATCACCACGGCAATTCCGTCTGCATTTCCTCTCAGGTAGGCTGTAAAATGGGCTGCAAATTCTGCGCTTCCACACTGGGCGGGCTTGAGAGGAGCCTGACGGCGGCGGAAATGCTGGAGCAGGTCTATGCGGTGACCAGAAAGACCGGGGATCGGGTTTCCAATGTGGTGGTTATGGGGATCGGGGAGCCTCTCGATAACATGGAAAATCTGATCCGTTTTATCAGAATGCTGACGGACGAAAAGGGGCTTCATATCAGCCAGAGAAATATCACGGTTTCCACCTGCGGGCTTGTGCCGAAGATAAAGGAGCTGGCGGAGGAAGACCTGCAGGTCACGCTGGCCCTTTCGCTGCACGGCGCGACAGATGAAAAAAGGCGGGAACTGATGCCGGTCGCGGAGAAGTACAGCATTGCGGAACTGATGGATGCCTGCAGGTATTATTTTGAAAAGACCGGGCGGCGGATCACCTTTGAGTATGCCCTTGCGGGTGGCGTCAACGATACGGAGGAAGATGCGGCAGGATTGATCAGGCTGGCCTTTTCTGTCCACGCCCATGTGAACCTGATCCCCATCAATCCGGTCAGGGAGAGAAAGTACACTGCGTCAGGGAGAGAGGCGGTAAAAGCCTTTCAGAGGAAACTGGAAGAGGCAGGCATTAACGCGACGCTGCGGCGGGAGATGGGCCGGGATATCGACGGCGCCTGCGGACAGCTGCGGAGAAATCATCATAAAAAAAAATAAATACATATTTTGGAATAAATATGGTAAAATGAAGTGGTAAGAGTAACGGTACATTCGGGTAGTGAAGCCGAATGGCTGAACTGTTACCGGTAAGAAGAGGGGTAAGTTGATTTTTCTTGCCCCCTTGTCGTTTATGTGGTAGTATTTTAAGTTATAGAGCACCAATTGCCGGAATATGGAAATTCGGCAGCCGATGTGTTCTGTGAAGGACAGTTACAAAAGACAGTTTCAGGGGGAAGAAGGCTTTGATGAAGACAGCCTCTTTATCGGATAAGGGGAAAAGAAGACAACTGAATCAGGATGTGGTGTATTCTTCGGAACTGCCGATAGGAAATCTGCCGAATTTATTTATGATTGCGGATGGCATGGGCGGCCATAAGGCCGGAGATTATGCTTCGCGCTATGCGGTAGATACGATCTGCAGGGAAGCCATGCGTTCCCGTGAAACGATTCCGGAGCGGATATTACAAAGCGCCATCAATGTGGCAAACTCCGGCATTTTTGAACTTTCCAATGAGAACAGAGACCTGGAAGGTATGGGGACCACGGTGGTTGTCGCTACGATCTACGGAAACCGTTTAAAAGTGGGTAATGTGGGGGACAGCCGTCTTTATATTGTAAACGGAAAAAGTATCAGACAGATTACAACGGATCATTCCCTTGTGGAGGAGATGATCAGAATGGGAGGACTTGACAGAGAAAGTGCAAGAACCCATCCGAATAAGAATATCATTACAAGAGCGGTAGGCGTTACCTACGCGGTTTCAGCAGATTTTTATGAGGTTGAACTGCAAAGAGGCGACATTGTTTTACTGTGCTCTGACGGACTTAGCAATATGCTGGAAGACGAAGAAATAAGAATGATCGTAAATGCCCAGCGCGACATCATGGAAAAGGCGGAGGCTCTTGTAAGAGTTGCGAATTTAAACGGCGGCAGGGACAATATTTCCCTGATCCTGATTGAGCCGGATGTCTGATAAAAGACCTGGCCGCCAGACGGCCTGGCTGGAACATGGTGAGAGTGTATATTCACTCACAGACCTGTGGGGACACAGAGCTGCAGATAGTTGTCAAATGGAGTTTAAAGCATGATTAAAATAGGAATGATGATAGGAGACCGCTACGAGATTTTAGAGAAGATCGGGACCGGCGGCATGTCAGATGTCTATAAAGCAAAGTGTCATAAGCTGAACCGGTTTGTGGCCATTAAAGTGTTAAAACAGGAATTTTCGGAAAATGCTAATTTTGTATCAAAGTTTCGGACGGAAGCCCAGGCGGCGGCAGGGCTGATGCACCCTAATATTGTCAACGTCTATGATGTGGGCGAGGAGAATGGCATATACTATTTCGTTATGGAAATGGTAGAGGGTATTACATTAAAGAAATATATTGAAAAGAAAGCAAGGCTTTCCGTAAAGGAAGCGATCAGTATAGCAATTCAGGTTTCCATGGGCATAGAGGCGGCCCACAATAACCATATTATTCACAGAGACATCAAGCCTCAGAATATCATGATCTCCAAAGACGGAAAAGTGAAAGTGACAGATTTTGGTATTGCCAAGGCTGCCACCAGTAATACGATCACTTCGAATGTGATGGGATCAGTCCATTACACCTCTCCGGAACAGGCTAGAGGTGGCTACAGTGATGAGAAAAGCGACATTTATTCCCTGGGTATCACCATGTTTGAGATGCTGACGGGCAGAGTGCCTTTTAACGGGGAGACGACGGTAGCCATCGCAATCAAACATATCCAGGAGGAATTGCCTTCCCCGAGAGAATATGTGCCGGAAATTCCCATCAGTGTGGAACAGATCGTGTTCAAGTGCTGTCAGAAAAGCCCGGACCGGAGATATCAGTCCATGGCAGAGTTGATCGATGATCTGAAGCAGTCTTTACTGAATCCGGATGAGGATTTTGTGAAGGTGGTGGAGCCGGACCGCAGGGCCTCTACCCGTATGATCACGGACAGAGAGATGGAGCGGATCAAAAGGGCTTCCGCGGAAAAGGACAATCTGGATGAGTCCATGCGCTTAAACAGAGCAAACTATGGTAATCATGAGGACGGGGAAGACGAGGACTATGAGGAGGACTATGATCCCCGTATGGAAAAGATCACGACCATACTCGCCATCGTGGCGGCGATCATCATCGGCTGCATTGTGATCGTACTGGTGGGCAGAGCATTGGGACTTTTCCATCTGAGCGGGAGTAAAGACGGCGAAGATGCAGCGCAGGAAGAACAGACCGAACAGGTGGAAATGCCAGGCGTTACCGGGATGGCGGTGAAGATGGCTCAGGACAGACTGCGGAAACTGGGACTTGAGCCGGAAGTGAAATATGTGGAAAACGCCGCTTATCCGCAGAATCAGGTGATCAGTGCCAACGTGGAGGAAGGTATGATGGTGGATCCCGGAACGGTGATCACTCTGACGGTCAGTTCCGGAACGGAAGGGGTGAGCGTGCCAAAGGCCACTGGCATTACCTTTGAGGAGGCGAAAAACACCCTGGAGAAGGCGGGATTCGTGGTAAATAAAAACGAGAGTTCTTCTTCTACGGTAGAAAATAATTATGTGATTTCCCAGAACCCGGAGAGCGGGACAAGAGCGCCAAAGGGCTCGGCAGTCACGATCGTCGTCAGCACTGGCGCGGAAGATTCCAAGATCAGGGTGCCGGATCTGATGGGGAAAGAGGAAGACGAGGCGGTGGCGATGCTGGTGGAAGCCGGACTGCCGGTGGGGACGGTAGGGCAGATCAACAATGAGGATTTCCCGGAGGGCCAGGTATGCTACCAGAGTTATTCCGTGGGTTCCTTTGTGGATCCGGGAACACCCATCGACATCAAGATCAGTATGGGCGGCAAGGCCGCAACCTACACGTACAGCGGCAATATTACCGGCCCCACCAGGGAGGAAGATCCCGACTATAACACGGAGGGAACGACGGTGAAAGTGACCATCGTGACAGCGGACGGAACAAAACTGTTAGACACGCAGACAACTTCCTTTCCGGTAGCGGTGAATTACAGCGGTATCAAGTCGCCAACGGGCACAATCACTTTTGAGTACACGAATGTGAAGCGCGTGGAAACAGGCACGGCGGAGGACGGCACGCCGACCACAGAAGAGGTGAAAGAGGAAAAGAAGATAGAGCGGACGATAGAATTTACAGAAGAGAGGTAGCTGCCTGCGGCAGTTTGATCAGAATATGATATCGGCTGTGCCGGTATGCTGACAGGCGGGGAGCGGTATGTTCCGTATGCGGGGAAAGATAATCAAGGGAATTGGCGGGTTTTATTATGTGCATGCCGCGGACGGCGTGATTTATGAGTGTAAGGCGAAAGGCATTTTCAGACGGGAGAAGATAAAACCGCTGGTGGGAGATCTCGTAGAGCTGGAAGTGATAGACGCGTCTGAAAAAACAGGAAATATTTCCAGAATCCTTCCGCGGAAGAGCAGCCTGATCCGCCCTGCGGTGGCCAATATCGATCAGGCGCTTGTGGTGTTTGCCATCGTGAAGCCGGAGCCGAATTTCAACCTGTTAGACCGTTTTCTGATCATGATGGAGGGGCAGAAGCTTCCCTGTGTCATCTGTTTTAATAAAAGTGATATCGCTTCCGAAAAGGAGAGAGCGGATCTGCAGAAAGCCTATGAGACCTGCGGTTACCGGGTGCTGTTTATCAGCGTCAGGGAAAGGGAAGGGCTTGAAGCGGTGCGCTCTCTTTTGCAGGGAAAGACTACGACAGTGGCCGGTCCCAGCGGCGTGGGTAAGTCCTCCCTGATCAATTACCTGTATCCGCAGGCGGCCATGGAGACCGGCGAGATCAGCAGAAAGATTGACAGGGGAAAGCATACCACCCGCCATTCGGAGCTGTTTGTGCTGGATTCAGATACTTATATCATGGATACGCCGGGCTTTTCGTCCCTACAGCTTTTTGATATGGAAAAAGAAAAGTTAAGGGACTATTATCCGGAGTTTAAAGCATATGAGAAGCGCTGCAGATTCCGGGGCTGTGCGCATATCAGTGAGCCGGACTGCGGTGTCAAGGAGGCGTTTGCGGCAGGGAAGATCAGCGATGTAAGGTATCACAATTATAAGGTGCTGTATGAGGAATTAAAGAATAGAAAAAAATACTGAGGTGATAAGTGCGGGGTATTGCACCCTCGCGACAGTCACCAATAGATCCAAGCCAACCAAGCCAACCCCTGGTTGGCTTTAAGTACGCCTGCCTGGCTCATTGCTCACGGGAATAAAGGGACTGCATCTTTTGAATCTCATCCTGTATTTCCCTCACAAACTCCTCCGGCGCTAAAACTTTTACCCAGGAACCCTGGCTGAGCAAAAACATTTTGATTCCGGCGCCGGAGACTTCTGCTTCTATAATGGATTTACCTTCCTGCTTATCCACAATTCTGGCGGTGGGAATGCGGTCTAATATGGCCTGGACGGAAGGCCCTGTGAAGGCAAACCGGATTCTCCGGGAAGGTCCCGGCCACATAAACTGGCTTTTTCTGCGAAGCAGACCTTCGTCAAAATTCTGTCCTGCCGAAAGCTGACAGGTATCGCGGTGCACGGTGATCTCCGTGATCCTGTCCACTCTGAAATAGATCGGTGTATCGGGAGTTTCAGTCTCGCACAGATATCCGATCAGATAAAAATAGTATTCACTGAACATAACGGACACTGGAATGAGTTTTCTCTTTACTGCATCACGGTTCATTTTATAGTAAGAGATGGTAATGATGCGTCTTTTTTCGATACAGTCCGTCAGTTTCCACAGGTTGTCTATCACACTTTGGCAGTCGGAACCGATTTCGTCATAGTGGTACATTTCTTTGCGGATTAACTGCTCCAGTCTGGATCTGTCGGCGGCAGTCGTATTTCTTTTCAGCTTATCGATAAGACATAACAGATCCTGATTGTTAAACGCACGGCTTCCTATCAGAACTTTTGTGACCGCAAGCAGTTCTTTATTCGACAGGAAATGTTCCATTTTTAAAGTGTAGCAATGATCTGTGCTGGAATATTCTAATTCCGGATATCCCAGCAGATCGGCATGCTCGGCAAGAAAGATTTTCAGAGAATTGATGTCTCTTGTGATGCTTCTTGTGGAAACATTGTATTCGAAGGCAAGCAGCCTGGCAGAGAGAGATTCGCCTTTCATGGCTCTGAAGAACAATTCCATGACACGATCCAGTTTCATTCCTTTTTCCATATCCTGAGTTTTCAATTGCAGTACCTCATTTCTTTTGAAATTTGCGGGCATACCTGCATGCACATTTGGCGACTGCCGCAAGAGTCAATAATCCTGTTATCCGCAACGGAATTGTTGACTTTGTCAGTTATATCGACAGAATAAGAATACAGATTTAATAAGACATTCTGTGGCGCAGTAAAAAAATGTGAAAAAATTTTATTATTTTATACTACGACGCTTTCTGTCTGACACAGATGATAACTTTATAACAGGAACAAAAGGAAAGCAGGATAATTTAACGGAGGAGGGAATCAAAATGGCTTCTATATTGAATAAGATCAGGGATACTGCAAATCAGGCGAAGGATGCGGCAACCAGGTTTGCCGATGAAAAAGGCATCAGTGATAAAGTTTCCGGGGCGGCAGCCGAAATCAGGAAAGCATATAATGATACGGCCGCGTCAATGAAAGCTTACAATGAAGAGGCAAAGGAATTAAAAAAAACTTTGGAAGGTGCAATTGCAAGATATGAGTTCACGTATGTGGGCGGTCTGGATGATATTCCGAAAGCAAAAGCCGGGGCATGGGGGATGAATATCATGCCGGACAGATTTGCGTTCAGAGTTACTGTCACGACAAAGGACTGGCTCTATGATCTGGATATCCCTTATGACGACATCACTGACATCAGGATAGAGAAGAGGACGATCTCCAATGCAGAGATGTTGCTTGGAGCAGGCAACGATGCAAACCAGCAGCAGGAGAATGTTGTTGTCATTGAGTATCAGGATGCGAATGCCCGAAAAGCGACGTTACGTGTCGAAATGCTGACCGGAGTAACTATCTACAATCAGGCCGCTAAATGCAAAGAACTCATGGATCTGCTCCGCAGGGAAGATATTCTGGATCAGCTGAAAAAGGGCGGGAAGCGGGAGAGCGGGGGAAATGTGCTGGAACAGCTTGAAAAACTTTCCCAAATGAAGGATGCAGGCATTTTGTCGGAGGAGGAGTTTACAGCAAAGAAGGCAGTGCTGTTAGCCAAATTGTGATCGGAAGAGTGCCAGGTAAAGAAGTTCGTGCATCGGATCATTCGGAAGAAAAACTTACAAAATGTCAATCGTGAATATGCTCCCCACCGGGCAGGCAGATGCTTATGAGTTCACCTGTCTGTCCAGTGGGGAGCATATTATTTTCAGACGATCTTCTGTATTCGTTTCAAAGCAGAATTCGTTTATCTGTGAAGCAGCTTCCGGATAAATGCGAGGAAGGACGCATGTCTGCTTCCGGCAAGATCCCCGGCAAAGTCGCCGCAGTACAGATAGCGCTCGGATCTGATCCATGATGGTGTATATGTATTGGTGTAGCTGGTTACAAAACTGTTTGAAATGGTTAACATGAGATGCCCCTCCTTTACTTTATTATTTGTGTTTGTTTTCTACTATCATCATAACATAAAAAGAAGAAAATCCAATGGCACTGATATCTAAAAATGCATATAAAATATGTACTGTCAGCACAAAAAGTGGTAGAATGGTCATAAAGGTTTTTCGAGTTTGCATTGCAGATATTGATGATACTGCAGACATGACAGGTGTATAAAAAAGTGGAGAGAGGAGGCAGGGAGGATGGGTTTTACGATACAGGATATGATGATTGCTTCGGAGGAGCGTTACCGGATGAAGTATCTGGCGGGAAAAGACGGGTGGTCTAACTCGATCAGCTGGGTGCATCTGGTTGAAGATACGACAATCATACGGCATTTCTGGGGAAAGGAGCTGGCGGTCACGACGGGATTGGGATTTCCGACGCAGGAGGCGATAATGGAGTTAGCCAGTCATCTGGTGCAGCGCCATGCGGCCGGACTGATTGTCAATACCGGGAACTATATTGAAAAGCTGCCGGACAGCCTGCTCGCATATTGTGAGGAGAACCATCTGCCGCTTCTGACTGTGCCCTGGGAGATCCATCTGTCCGATATGATGAAGGATTTCAGCATCCGTATCTTTGTGCAGGAGAGCACGGATGAGGAGGTTGTAAACGCGTTAATCGCCGCGGTGGAGCAGCCGGACAATCAGGATGCGTATCGGAAAAAGCTGCTGCCTCATTTTGATGTGGACGGAACATTTCAGGTCATGCTCATCGCCAGCGAGGGGCTGGATTCGATGGATACGGTGGACAGAAGAAGGCTTTCCTATCGACTGCAGATGTATCTGGAGCAGATTACGCACAATGGGAGCTTCTTTTATTACAATTCGTTTTTTGTACTTGTCGTCAATGCGATCAGGCAGGAACTTCTGATTGAACTGGGTGAAGGGATGTTAAATAGGGCACACAAGCGGATGCCGGACAGACCGTTCTATGTAGGCATTGGGAGTCTGGTGACAGATATTGAAAACCTTGCGGTCAGCTACCGGAGAGCGGAGGCGGCGGCCCGGATGGCGATGCGGACAAAAACCACACTCCTGCAGTTTGACGGGATGGGGATGTATCGTCTGCTGTACAGCTGTACGGATACCGGTCTGCTTGCCCAGATACAGCGGGATACTTTGTCTGTGCTGGAAGAACATGACAGACGGCATAACTCAAATTACGTGGAGACGCTGCAGAGTTATCTGGAGTTTGATGGAAGCATACAGGCGATGGCTCAGAACATGTTTACGCACCGGAATACGATCATCTACCGCATGAATAATATCAAAAAACTGCTGGGCACGGAGCTTGCCACACCTGCAGAACGTCTGCCGTATCAGATCGCGTTTTACATACGTAACATGTAACAGGGAAGTGAGTGTGGTTATTATTTAGGGATCAGAAATGCGCTGAACGGTGTATTTTGTAAGAATGTGTTTTGGAAGTAAGACGATACCGGCGGAAAATGGATAATAAAAATCTGGAACCGTAGTTATATTTGTGGTATGATATGAGCTATTGGAATGATTTTGACAGGAGAAATGGAAATGATTAAAGATATTATTGTGGCAAACGAAACCGTAACCCCTAACCAAAAAGAATTGCAGATTTTGCGTGAGAATTTTCCATCTTGTTTTCATACTGACGGTTCATTTGATATGGTAAGATTTTCAGAATTTTTAAAAGATAAGGTTGACATATCGCAGGAAGGTTATGAATTGAAGTTTCTTGGCAAGAATTATGCTAAAATGATTGCTTCACTTGATACGGAAACGGTTATTGTTCCTGATGATATACATAACAATCAGCCTGAAAATGCAAAGAGCAAAAATGTTTATATTAGTGGGGATAAGGAGAAAGGTATTCCAGCAGATCATATCAATGAATATTCTGCCGCAAATATTGTAAATCATTTGTAGATTGGCGTATAGAAAAATTGCAGACTCGATTCAGGTATTCTCGCTCAAATCAGCCTGTCATGGAAACCGCACTGACATATAAAGACGGTTCACCGAAAGAAGTGATGAAACAGGGGAAGGTGGGTACTATGTTTGTTGAAGATACACCTTCTGATAAATATTTGTATAACCACATTGCTTTTGATTCTCCGCTGGAAAAGGAAAATATTATGCATTCTGAGATTGATGAAATTGTGGTATATGGCAAAATTCCAAAGTCCAGCATAGCAATTCCCACGATTGTCGGTGAAACTTACAGTCCGGACTTTATGTATGTTGTAGAGCGCAAGGACGGCACAAAGGAACTGAATATTGTGGTTGAAACAAAATTAGTAGAAAAAAAGTCCACTCTACGTGGAACGGAAGAAGCTAAAATTAAATGTGCAGAAGCTTTCTTCAGGCAACTTACGATTGATGGTTACACAGTTTCTTTTCACACGCAGTTGAGCAATAAAAAAATCAAGCAGATTATTGAAGAAGTGATTGAAGAACAATAAATTTTTTGTGACGCTGGAACGATTAGTTCAAAACAGACAATTCAACATTAACAGTATGCGAATTGTAATGGATCTGTAATTTACTTTTGTACTTTACTGTGCTATACTATCAATGCTCGGCTTTCTGCGCATTTGATACTATGGTTCAGAAACTTGTAGATAATTTCAGAACACTCAAACATAGGAATTACTGTGAATCTGTACATATATGTGACATATGATGAAAAGGCGAAGGAAGTGAAGTGCAGAATATTGAAAAAATGCTTAAAATCATCTTAAATTGGTACTCGAAGAAGTATAGAAATTACGAAAAGTACCTATTTTTAAGACATTCCCAAGGAGGTATATAGAAATATGAAACTAGGCATCGTAGGACTCCCCAACGTAGGAAAGAGCACCCTTTTTAATTCCCTGACAAAGGCGGGGGCGGAATCCGCAAACTACCCGTTCTGTACCATCGATCCCAATGTGGGTATCGTGGCGGTGCCGGACGAGCGGATCAGGCTGCTTGGGGAAATGTATCACTCCAAAAAGGTGACGCCGGCAGTGATCGAATTTGTGGATATTGCAGGGTTGGTAAAGGGGGCTTCCAAAGGGGAGGGCCTTGGTAACCAGTTTCTCTCCAACATCCGTGAGGTGGATGCCATTGTTCATGTGGTGCGGTGTTTTGAGGATGAAAATGTGGTCCATGTGGACGGCAGTGTGGATCCGCTCAGAGATATCGAAACCATCAATCTGGAACTGATCTTCTCAGATCTGGAAATTCTGGAGAGAAGGATCGCAAAGACTTCAAAAGGCGCCAGAATGGACAAGACACTGGGAAAAGAGCTGGAACTGTTGGAAAAGATTAAAGCGCACCTGGAGTCCGGGAAACTTGCAATGAGCTTTGAGGTGGGCGACGATGAGGATGATGTGGCGTGGTTCAACTCTTACAATCTGCTGACCGCGAAACCGGTTATTTTTGCGGCAAACGTGGCGGAGGAGGATCTTCCCGACGACGGAACATCCAACAGCGGTGTGCAGGCGGTGAGAGAATTTGCAGCTGAAAACGGCAGTGAGGTGTTTGTGATCTGCGCCCAGATCGAGCAGGAGATCGCGGAGCTTGACGACGATGAGAAGGCGATGTTTTTAGAGGATATGGGCATTAAGCAGTCGGGACTTGATAAGCTGATCGCGGCCAGCTACCGCATTTTGGGACTGATGAGTTTCCTTACCGCAGGGGAGGACGAGACGAGAGCCTGGACGATTAAGATCGGTACAAAAGCGCCCCAGGCGGCGGGAAAAATACACACAGATTTTGAGAGGGGCTTTATCAAGGCGGAAGTCGTCAACTATAAAGATCTGCTGGAACTGGGATCCCTGTCTGCGGCCAGAGAAAAAGGGCTTGTAGGCATGGAAGGAAAAGAGTATGTGGTACAGGATGGGGATGTGATCCTGTTTAGATTTAACGTCTGATACAATTTCCTGTCGGGAAAATGTTGTAAACGCTGGGAGTTACCGCTTGCGGGCGGTAGCTCCTTTTGCTGTTTGACCCCTACCTTACCCCTACCCGATATTTTTGCTCAATAATTTACTGCGCTATCCAGTTTTAGGATTTCATTCTGTTTCAAATCATCCAATACGTGCGTATAGGTATCGGCTGTTTCCTTTATGGTCGCATGACCTAAGAACTTCTGCATTACCCGAACGTCAACATTATTTTCTGCCCCTCTGGTGGTGAACGTATGACGCAGACAATGGGGATGGAAGTTGCTGACGCCGATTTTCGCACAGATAGAATAACAGGTGCGCCGCATATTCGTAGGGTCAAGCGGTCTGCCTAACTGGGTGCAGAATACAAGGTCGTTATCTTCGTAGGCGGTGCTGGCTTTTTCCTTGTTTTTCTCCTGTTGCTCCCAGACATCAGCAAGTACTTTAATAGCCGTTTCGTTGAGGGGGATTATTCTGTCACTGGACGGCGTTTTCGGGGTGCCAAATTCTAGGTGCCAATGTTCATCTGCGTTGTCAGGGTCTTTCACCTTGCGGAGGATTCTTCTGATGTGCAACTGGTTCTGCTCAAAGTCTATGTCCTGCCATTTCAGCCCCAATAATTCCCCAAGCCGCATACCTGTGCAGAGGTCGAAAATATAGACAACGCCCATGTAAGTTACTTTCGCCTGTTCCACAAATGCGTTCTGCTGTTCCAGTGTCAAAACATTGATTTGCGGTTTTTTTGTCTTTGGCAGTTTTACCCTGTTGGCGGTATTGCGGACAATCAAGCCATCGTCTACCGCCGTTTCTAAGGCATTGCTTAACAGCTTGTAAACATCTATCACCGTAGATGGTGCCAACCCCTTATCGGACAAGCTGTTGACAAATTTCTGAATGATGTCCTGTCGGAGTGCCTTTAGCTTATGGTGACCGATAGCTGGCTTGATGTGATTTTTTACCTTTACCGTATAATTGATATAGGTAGTAGGCTTTACATACCGCTTTTTGTATTCGGACATATAATAGTCAAGCCATTCGGCAAGAGTCATTTCTGTAGGATTGGTGATAATGCCTTTTTGCAGATTATTCAGCAGGTCGGTCATTTTGGCGGATACTTCCTGTCTGGTCTTTCCATACAGGGATTTACGCTGTTGTTTTCCGTCTGCTGATATGCCAATCGTTACACGGGCTTCCCATGTGCCGTCTTTCCGCTTGCGGATAGAGCCTTCATTTTGTCCTCGTTTTGCCATATGAATCAATCCTCCTTATCGAGCATTTCTTTAAACTGTTCCTCAAATTCTGTCATCTTTAATGATTTTTTAGAGCCTGTACGTTGTCCTGCCCTGATACGTAAGGCTTTTTTAGCATTTACAGAAAAGGTAAGAACAGATGAAATGCCAGCCCGTCTAATGTCATCTATTATACTGTATATATCATCAAAGCCGCTGATGTGCGCCAGTTTCACAGCTATATCATCTGCGGTTAAATCATTTGCGCTCACTTTTTCAGATAAATACTTTCCATATGACGTTGACATTTCAATATATTCTGCAAATGAATAGAACAACTGTCCCATGCACTCAATAAGATTTCGCCGTTGAGGATTTCCGTTGTTAAGAGACAATGAATTTATGGTATTTGCTATGGAATCAGCTAGAAAGTCTCCTTCATCTTCTGCAACCATATCCAAAGAATGAAGTAAGCGATTTACGCTATCTCGCTTGGAATAGTCCGTAGATGATGGATTCATTTTTTCTGTCAGTCCGTAAAGGTAATCAGCGGTGCATCCGTAATATTTTGCAAGGTCAATGAGGATAGTCTGGTCGGGAAGATGCCTGCCGCTTTCATAACTGCTTAAAGCCTGTTTGGTAATACCGATTTTGTCAGCAACATCTTTTTGCCCTAAATCTGTTTTTGCCTTGCGGAGTTCTTTTAACCGTTGCCCTACTATGTTTGCTAAATCTTCTTTAGAAGTTTTTCCCATATTATTTGTATCTCCTTTCCGATGATATTGTTATTATACTCCTTTTTATTCAAAAAGTAAATAGAATAGTAGATTTTTTCTTGATTAAGAAATAATGAACAGAAAAGGCTTGACAGAGAATTGCTTGTGTGCTATGCTGTCAATAGAAACACGATTCAAACAAGAATTGGAAATAATAAAAAAGGAGAACTATATGATTAACTACTGTTCTGAAGAAGATTTACCAATCATTATGCAGGCAAAACATGTTCAGTCGGTTTTGGGGATTTCTAAAGGGAAAACGTATGAACTTATGAATTCCAGTGATTTCCCTACGATTTATCTCAACAAACGTATGGTTGTGCCAAAAGACAAGTTTTTTGAGTGGCTGAATCAAGACAAACGCAAAATCAAAAGGAGGGCAATTTATGTGTCAAGAAAAGGTTGAAAATAAGATTAAGTTTAGCGGCTCATGTATGGATGTAAACACGGGTGCGGAAGTGATTTTTGGAGGATACCGTGAAGGGGACAACTTATTGCTGGAAGCTAAATGTATATCGGATATCTTAAAGAAACAAGCGGTTCTGGGGCAGAAGGCGCAACAATTTCTGGGTGCAGTCAGGTCTGCACTCAAAAAATGTAAGTATCTATCTCTGCTTTCAAGCCCTGAACAGAATGTAAGCTTGTTCTGTGAAATCAGAAGAAAATGTGACGGCGTTAAAATTGGTTATGTAGAGGATACGGATTATTTACTGGACTGTGAGTATTTTTACATGCAGATTTTTAAACCTCCTGTAGAATCTCTTCCTCCTGCTGGAACTTTCTTATTCCCACCAAGTGAGCTTGCATATTATTCAGAATTGTTCCAGTTGGGAGTGCTGAAACCTTATAAGAATGATTCCTCAAAGGAGTTCTATATGATTGAAGACTTTGACAAGCGGTATATTCGTGTTTCCAATGCTCTTGTAAATTTTGATATTACTAAATCAGAAATTCTGTAAATAAAGCATAGCCATAGAAACTGTTATGGTTTCTATGGCTATTATGTTACCCTTTTTTCAAAATTCCCTCGTCAAGCAGACTGGATACCCGTGTAAACTCTTCTTTTGGGTCATGCACATAATATCCACAAGGAGCAGGGGGAGGCACTATATCTTCCCACATACATTCAACGCCCATTCCCTGTAAAGAGCCGAAAAGATAGGGGCAGTCGTCACAACCTTTATATTCTGGAGCCACTTTCCGCACTTTATCCTGTCGCTTACAGAAAATTTGTCCGTTTCTGTCCATATAATTAAAATGATTGACCATTTCCAGACTGGCAGACATTTTTATTCCCCCTCTCCATCAGTATATACATCGGGCAGTTGGATATATGTGCCGTCATATCTCCAAGATTCTGTAGAAGTGATGATTAGTTCATTATCTTGAATAATGGCAGATGTATATACTCTGTCCTCAAATTCCCTGTTGATAAATTCCCATCCGGTATCTGCGCCGTTCCTGTCGAAAACAAAGGTTTCTGCTTCTGGCTCAAAGTACAGTACCAGTGAACCGTTCTGGGTTTCTGCAAATACAAAAGTGTCTGTTTCAAAGCACTGGTATCTGCCATAGGTGGTGTAATCACCGTCCGTATAGAAATCATCAGGCTGTTTATCTTCTGATGGGGTGGCAGATAATTCAGGCTCTTGTGTAGCTTGGGGCTGTTCTTCCTGTGTGACCTCTGGTTGTTCTGTGTTTTGTTCTATTTCCTGTTCTGTCTCATGCTGTAAAACTTGGTCATACACTCCCGAAACTATAGGAGAACCACCGTATTTAGAATCCGTATAAATAACACACTGGTCATCATCTGGGTTATACAATAGTATTGTGTTAGTATCTGACTCTACCTGAAACTGAACGTGGTTATCATCATAGATGGTATAATTATCAGTAGTATTTGGTATTATTCCAATACATAACTCCATAGACAAATCGTCATTGGGGATGCCGCTTACCACCATAAAAAGACTGTTTTCTATCTCTTTTATCCAGAAGTACATGCCTGCCGTTGGCTCTTTATACAACTTGTTTTTCCACCAGTTATCAGATACAGTTAGCTCACTATTTTTTGTGGCAGGTGCTTCTGTTACCTGACTTTCTATAGGTGTCGTTACCTGATTGTTTCCACAGCCTGAGAGAAGTGCTGTTGCTATCAAGGTTACTGTGATAAATCTTCGCTTCATAAGATTATCTCCTATTTTTGTGTTTCTCTTCAATTTCCCTATTCCGCTTGATAGTTCTGATAGCTTCATCAATAAACTGTTCCGTTCTGCGTTCCCCATAGTATTTATAGGGGTCTACCGCTTTTTGCGTTTTTTCGTCCATCCACGGATTAACTATGTAATAACCCTTATGGGTAAACTTCACCATATCAGCTGTAGCAGTTCCAGAATTGTCATGCCACATAGCGTCCATCTGCTGCCATGCGAACTCCTTCACCTGTTCAATCGTTATTTTCATAGTTCATCACCCCGATTTTAATCATCTTCAAAATAGCCATATTCAACGTCCTGTTCTATCAATTATTTCTGCTACATCTTCCAGAGCCTTATCCATAGCGTCTGCCATTTCTTCAACAGTCATAGTTTCAAAAGGATATTTCTTTTCCATATTGTGTTGCTTCCTTTGCGTTTAGTGCGTGATTTCCATTCCATATCATAGAGTTTTTGGCATACTGTTCTGTATCAATCTGTCCACCCATTCACATAAATTCCGTTCTTGTTTCGGGGTAGAAGCACTTACAACAAATTCCTGTCCTCTGCAAGCAGAATTTAATTCTGCATATCCGTCCTTTAGTGTAGGGCGGTTATCGCCTTGCCATGAAATAGATATGTCACCGTTACCAAAGAACGCAGGCAAAGCCCATAGCCGCCGATTGTCCTGACCCCTCTTTGTAAGTACCAGTGAATCATCATACTGGAATGTGCCGTATGTATCGGGCAGATATAAACGGTTATTCGGGCGGTCTGGGTTTATGCTATGTGGGTGCCAGGAATAACGCTCAATTTCCTGTTTCTCCCTCAATACTTCTCCAACTTTCATATAGCCGTAGATGATATGGACAATAGGAGCGTTACGGTCAAAACACAGTGTTTTATCAGGTTGAACCATTGTTTTTTGAAACATTCCGTAGAATAGAAATATATCTCCCACGCCTATGCCCAATTTATCCAGATGTACGGCAGATACGCCATGCTGTCCGAATGCGGGTTTCCATTCATTTGTTGCCGTTCTGCCCTCTATATCCTTATATATGTCGGGGTCAAGGTGACAGGTCGGATTTTTGCCAAAATCAAATTTAGGGCGTAGCTGACTGATGATTTCCTCTAAACGCTGTCCTTTATAAAACAAATCCTTGTACGCCGTTCCTACCGTGTTATCTGGGATTGGGAGAGATAACAGCGTACCATCTGGTAAAATAGGGTTTGCCATACCCCCTGATTTACTATCCATGCCTTTTCTGCTCAATATCACTTTCATAATGCCATGCCTCCTACATAGCACCATCTTAGCACATAGCACAGCAAAAAGCAACTGACAGCACATGTAAATAACGCAACGTGCGGATTATCTAACACATAAGCAATTAGTATCATTTACATATACTATTTGCATTGGAGGAAAACCGCATGAAGCAACAGGCATTAGGAAAGCGTATTCGTGAGGAACGGCTAAAGCTGAATCTGACACAGGAAAGACTGGCAGAGGATGTAAACCTTTCAACCGCCTATATCGGGCAGATAGAGCGTGGGGAACGCAGCTTAACATTAGAGAATCTGGCAGCAGTTGCCAACCGCTTAGGCGTTACCATAGATTATCTGCTGTCTGATTCCGTCGTTTCTGACAGTGACGGGCAGTATCGGCTATGGTGTCAACTGATGAACGGCAGGACAGAGGAACAAAAAGCCCTGGCAATCAATATGGTAAAACTCATGTTTGGCTATCTGGACGAAAATTTCTGAATGATACAGTGATGGGGAAGATACCCTTTCACAGAGAATCTTCCCCATTTTAAATGACCAGAAATCACCGCTAACGCATTTTAACCGCTTGACTGAGAATAACTCCACCTACCGCCGAATGAGCCTTAGAACGCAATTTTAAGGCTGTTCCCTATCGCCGAAAAGTAACTTAGCCGCTTACAAGCCTTGTAAAAATCCTATTTCCGTCCTACAAGGCTGATAGAAAATCCATATAGCTAAAATGTCATTCCTCAATCGCTTACAAGGTAGATTTCTTACAGCGATTCACATATCGCTTTATTCCGCATTCCGCTTACAAACCGCCTAAAATCTTTAACCTTGTGACTGATACCGTTATAAGCATTTCAGCATAAACCGTATTCCCTCGCTGAATCCCTTATAAAATCCCTCTTTTTCCAGCTCATTATAGAAACGGTTTAATTCTTCTTCAATCTGTAGGTATTCCTCACCAGAGATAAGAGCAGACAGCCTTGTATAAAGCTGTTTTTCCCTTAATTCAATTTCTGCCGTCTTTTCCGTAACAGTATGAGCGTAAATCGTATCTGTGATATATCGTTCCACTATACAACCCCTTGTCTGCAAAATTATTTTAAACTCAACTCCTATCAATCCATCTGAACGAAAACAGTGTTTCCAGTCTACTTTATAGCAACCATCAAAAAAATCGCCAAGGGTTGACAGAGGTGGTATAACAGAATCAGGAGATGATACTATGCTGCACAACGAAGCACGAGAATTACTGGTACAAGGATATGAAGCAACCCATGATGCGAAAGGGATCGCAAAGGCGTACTCGGTAAGTAAATGGACGGTGTACCGGCTGGCGGAACAGAAGCGGAAAACCGGCAGCGTTGCTCTGCGGACCAGCCAGCGAGGCCGGAAACCGGTCCTGACAGCGGAGGACAAAGCAAATATCCAGCACTGTATGGATGAGAGCCCGGACATCACAATAGAAGAGATACGGGAGAAGCTACATCTTTCTGCCAGCTATTCAACAGTGGAACGGGCAATAGCCGCCATGGGCTATACGCTGAAAAAGAAATCACTCTACGCAAGTGAGCGTGACCGTGTTCGATGTGCGGGAAAAGCGCAGAGAATGGAAGGAAACCATAAAACCTGAGATGGCGGAACACTTGGTATTTCTGGACGAAAGCGGAGTGAATACAAATTTGACCCGTCTTTATGGACGGGCGCACTCATCCCAAAGAGCAGTGGACCATGCCCCCTTGAATACGCCGCAGACAACGACCGTTCTTTCTTCCATTCGCCTGGATGGGGAGAAAGCATTTACAACTTACCAGGGCGGAACGACCGGAGAACGTTTTGTCCAATATTTGAAAGAGACTTTACTTCCGACCCTTCGGCCAGGTGACATCGCTTCTGATTATTGTTAGTTTTTTGATAGTTGCTATAGCTCAGATAATCTTGGAGCGTATTCGTGTGATCTCTTCCTCCAAAGACCTCATATTTTCTAAATAGGGGTTTGTTTCCCGGCTCAGTTCCTTCAGGCGCTCGATCTCCCTCAGGCATTCGTCCCGCTGTTCTCCGATGCGTTTGGGAAGCTCGTGAAACCGTTTCAAAAAGTTCACCACACGGCGTGCGTTCCCGGCAGAGGATGGTCCCATTTCGATTGGATAGCCAGCCCCATTGCGAGACAGGACAATATAGGGCTTTTTGGCGTTCTGCTGCCCAGCTCCCGGGATTGCAATTCCAAACCCCAAGACCGACAGCTCCAAAGGAGAAGCTGCCCCGCCCAAAATCACATCCTCAGTCAGTATCGCTTTCATATTTTTGTAAGCGGCCTGAAAGCCGTCCTCAGAAATGCCGCCCACATAGCTGGCATTCTGTTCGGCAGCCGCGAGCCTTCCTTTGAGAATGGTCAGCTGTTTCTCCTGCTCGACGATGGTTTGCCGCTGAGCTTCTTGGGTGTGGATGTGGTGATCGGAGAGCATCTGCAAGCGGCGCAGCTCATTTTCTTTCTCGGCCAGCACTTTCATCAGCGGCTGGGAGATGGCCAGGGCCTTGACCTGCGCGTAGGTCAATACATTTTCCTCCAGGTCGGAGGTGGAACGCTGGTATTCCGAGCCGCTTAAAAACTGGGAGATAAACCGCTGCTTGGTTTCCAGCAACTGCCAGGAGTAGGAATCGAAGCTTCCCTCGGCGATATAGCGGAAAATCTTGATTTCCTGGTACCGGTTTCCTCTTCTGAGGATGCGGCCCTCCCGCTGTACCATGTCGGAGGGCCGCCAGGGTACGTCCAGATGATGAATGGCCTTGAGCCGGGTCTGTACGTTGGCGCCGATGCCCAGCTTGAAGGTGGAACCCAGCAGGACACGTACCACGCCGCAGTTTACCTCTTCAAAAAGCTGCACCTTTTCCGCCTCGGAGCGGCAGCTGTGAATAAAGGCGATTTCTTTGGATGGGACCCCCTGCTTCATCAATTCCTGTTTCAGTTCATTGTATATATTGAACTTCTCCGCCTTGGGTGTGGAGTGTAGCGATAGGTAAGGTTTTGATATTGTCTCCACCTTTTCCCCCGCCCTGAACCGTGCATGAACCTTTCAGCTCACACGGCTGGCCATCAAGGATAACATGATGTCACATACTAACAACTCTCAACATGAACAAGGCTTCTAAGTGCGTCTACTTTCTTCTGCTGTTTTGGTGTCAGGTTCAGTAATTCCGTAAGTTTTGCTATCGTTTGTGGGCTAATTGCATGAATCAGCTTGTGTGCGTCTCTACAGACTAATATCAGGTTGTCATACTTGTCAGTGCCGCCTAAATGGCGCGGCACTTTGTGGTGACAGTAGATGTCGCCGATTTCCAGAACCTTACCGGTGACAGCACACTTGCCCATTTGCGCGGAATATAAGGAGAGCCGGTTATCGTTGTATTCGATTGACCGGTACGCTACGGGATGCCTCATCAGGTAGTGCAGAATTCTCATGTTAACGGCTTCCAGATTTTTGTGGATATGCGTTCGTCCTTCGGCCGTATAGGAGTTGGCTTTAGCCTTCTTTTGCATGGGAAATTTGTGCTGGATGTACCCGATTGGGGCAAGGGCTATGCCATTCACATAACGAAGCTGGTCGCTCTTACCATAACGTTCCTTAATCACATTAGCGATGTGCAGCGGAATTATCTTTTTCCTGACTTGTTTTGCAGTTTTGATTCGTTTTCTCAGCCTTGCTTTCAGGCTCTTTTGGACAGGAAAGGCTATTTGGCGAAAATCGCGGCTGACGCAGGTTGCCATACTGTAGTAGTCATGCACACCAAGCACATAGGAATTATACCTGCTGATTGCCTGATACTCGGTGTGTTTTCCCTGCTGTGGATATTCAATTTCGTAAATCAACGTTTTGAGTTTCGCCCTGATTTTCTCTATGGATTTGTCTTTTACATGACTCTCGACAACGTACTTGGTATGTCCCTTTTTGTTCTTGCCCCGTGGTATGAGTTTCAATTTGAACCCCAGGAACTCTGAGTATTCTTCCTTCAGGTTGACCACCTTGGATTTCTCTGGGCTGATGTCCAGCCCCAGCCGCTCCTTCAGCCAGTTTTGCGTTGCGTAAAACAACTTTATTGCGCTTTGGTAACTGCTGGTGAAGATTTTGAAGTCATCCGCGTATCGAACACAGGTTACTTCCTTCAATTTGCTTCGCCGCAGGGACGCGAATTTGTTTCCCTTGTTCGGCGTGCCATTCGGATTGGGGTGCATCTTGAAAGGATACTGGGTAGGGATTTCCTCCCATTGGCTGGCTAACCACCAGTCCAGTTCGTTCAAGACGATGTTGGAGAGGAGCGGTGAAATGATGCCGCCCTGTGGTGTGCCAACCTCTGGGAACCCGATTCCCGCGACCTGAGCTTTTAGCATGGCTGAAATGATACTGAGCAGCTTTTTGTCCCGGATTCCCATTGTCCACATTTGTTTCAGCAGTTTCCCATGGTTCACATTGTCGAAGAAACCTTTGATGTCAATGTCCACCACATAATGCAAGTGGCTCAACTGCATATTTTTGTGAACCTGAGCGATAGCGTTCTGCTGGCTGCGATTGGGACGGAACCCATAACTGTGGTCATGAAACTTTGCTTCACAAATGGGCTCCAGTACCTGCAATACGCACTGCTGAATCAGTCGGTCGAGGATGGTAGGGATTCCCAGTGGACGGATTTTTCCGTTGTCCTTACGGATTTCCACTCTGCGGACACTTTGCGGAACGTACCATGTGAGTTTTCGTTGTACAAGAGTGACGATTTCCTCGTCAGAGATTTTTTCCAAATCTGCGATTGTTTTGCCGTCCGTGCCGGGCGTGTGGCTTCCATCGTTCTTTTTCATGTTGCGATATGCCAGCCGGATATTTTCAGGCTGGATTATCACTTCGACCAATTTGTTGAAAATTTTGCCGTTTTTGCTTTCCGCATACAGTTTGTCCTGTATTTCTTGAAAGTCATAATACTCGGCATGACGCAGTTTGGACTTCTTCAAAGCCTTTTCTTTTGTTGCCATAGTCGGCGCTCACCCGCTTTCATGGGGATTGCCTTTCTTAGTCCTACTCGAACCTATGCGTGTTTGTTAGCTATGCCTGGATATTGCTTCTTCTCATGTTATCCTTGACTACAGCCCGTCCCTCCACCGCTTACTTTCTTCACGGCTTCTCAGTTTGTCCATCGCTGAACAAACACGGTACCATGGCTGCTCCTTCCTCCCGGATTAAGAGAAGTTATACCGCACCTCCCGCTTCTGAGCGACACGGCTTTCCTTCTCATGCTTCATCGTGTGCAATCACTCCACATCCGGGACTTTCTACGTTCCGATATTCCTATCTGTGCATGATGCCCTTAGACTATCCTTTAGGCCAGTATGCTTGGCAGCGCCTGTAACGCTACAGGGTATTTCATAGCGACCAACTTACTTTACCCCACATACACCGTTTTCACGGCAGCAGCATTTCTACTGCTATTTCTTCTTGACCTGTGCATTCGGACTTTCGCCAGTGGTAGTCAGCCACATTCTTGTCATAGGCATTTTATAGACCCCCGGCCTATAGACTGCACCACCCACCTCTGGGCAGCTTTCCACAACAGCCCTCTCGGACTTTGTTTGGACAGTTCTCAGCCGACTTCAACGTGCTGTGTCAGCTTGGGATATTGCACTCCCGCGCCTCCAACGTAGTATCAGGTGAGCGTTTCCGGGCGTTACCCCTTCATTCCACTCCTCGGAATATCAGTTAGGGAAGTCTCTGCTTCCCCGCTACTTTTACCTCCTCGCAGGATTCCTCCCGCTTTTAGTTTATTTGTAGCAACGTATCGCTACACGGTCGCAAAATATAATCTGGCTGCATCCGTTGTGCTCCTTGTAAATCTCCACGACCTGCCGAACACAGCGCCGGACCTTGGAGCTCTCCCCACCGGGCTGCTCCTGCTTCACCAGGCGCAGGTCCAGCGCTGCCTTTCTGCCGTCGGTACTCACTTTAAGCATATTGTCTGCGGTCTTGCCCACCTGCTTTGCACGTATTTCTTCCGAGCGTCGGCACAGCTGGTCCATGTAGCTTTGCAGCGCTGCATTGCGGGGCAGGATCACATCGCTGTAGCGCTCCAGCCGCGGAACCCCTTCCTTGTTGTCCACCGCATGAAAGGCGGCAATCTGGGAAAACAGCCTGGACAGTTCCGGCAGATTAAAAAAATGCGCGAACCGCAGGACAAAACGGTATTTTGAGGTGTCCACGTCGATTTCACATATCCGCTCGGGCTTGGCAAAGGATTTTACCCAGTTGTCAAAGCGGTCCAGGTGTGTTTCCTTCATCTTGTCATATTGCAGGTACATCTGCATGGCGTAGGCGTCCGAGATCGAATTGCACAGCGGCGTACCGGTGGCAAAGACCGCGCCCCGGCCCTGATTGCGCTCCTGGACGCACCGCACCTTGTAGAGCATTTCCAGGCATTTTTTAGAGCCGGTAATATTGACGCCGGAAATTCCCTTCAGATTGCTCCGCAGGGGGATATTCTTGAAGTTGTGGGCCTCGTCCACAAAGAGTGTATTGATTTCCAGCTGGTCAAAGGTGATGGCTTCCGTGCGGTTCTTCAGCGTACCAATCAGACCAAAAATTTGCTTTTTGAGGTAGGCCTTCTCCCGCTCCACCGCCGCGCCGGTCCCTGGAAAATACCGTTCCTTCCAACTCCCCGGCAGCGAGGCGTCCAGCTCCCGGAGTTTCCGCTCCAGCTGTTCCATCAGGTATTCCTTCGACAGCGGGATCATCTCAAAGCAGCTGTACGCCATGATGATGCCGTCATAATCCCCGCGCTGAATCTGCCCCAGCACCTTCTGCCGAAGCTGGGGCCGAAAGGCGGCGGGGTCCACCGACAGCACCTTGGCTGCGGGATACATTTGTTTGAAAATCAGCTCCCACTGGCCCACGATATGGTTGGGCACCACAAACAGGTTTTTCCGGGACCGCCCCTCCTGACGCATTTTCATGGCGGCGGCGATCATGATGTAGGTTTTTCCCGCCCCCACGTCAAAGGCCAGAAGCGTGTTTTTCTCCGAGATCACCCGCATGACGGCATCCTTTTGGTAGTTAAACAGTGTGACATCCGGGCTCATTTCCGGGAATTTCAATTCACGGCCGCTGTATTCTTTGGCCCGGCAGTCCTGAAAGATCCTGTTGTATGCCTCCTCGATCTCCCAGCGGCGGTCCTCGTCCTGCCATACCCATTCCTTGAACAGCTTCTCAATGGCCTCCTGCTTTTCCTGCGCCGCCAGGGTCTCCTCTTTCGTCTCCCGCCGGATCTCCCGGAGATTCAGCGCAGCCTCCAGAATATACAGCGCGTTGTAATTTGGCAGGCCATAGGTTCTCTCAATCCGCGTCCTGTCCCCATATCCACGCTGCTTGTTTTCCACATACCAGTATCCGGTCAGGGGCTCATAGCTGACAAGCTTGTGTGGCGTATCCCCCTTCGCGGCAAACGCCTCTTTTCCCGTGCAAAGAAAATAGGTGAAATCACTGATAATCTCTTCACTGACCCAAGGCACGCCCAGCGAGACCTCAATATCGGTATAAGGGATGTCGTGGGGCGCCCTCGGAGCCGTCCGCACACGGCTAAGGTCCTCCTTGCTTTTTTGCAGCTCCTTGGCCTGGGCATACAGCGCGATCCACCGGTCCAGGGTCATCTCTCCGAAATCCTGTTCAGACAGTGTGTCCACGATTTCCGCCGCCGGCAGGCCGCTTATTGCGGGGGGACCATCCTCTGTTTCCCCCGCTCCACCGAAATGGAGTGAGTAGTCTTTTGCGTCGAACAGCGCATAGTCCCTGTGCATCAGTTCATAGGCCACATGCTGTCTGATTTCTGCCTGATCCAGTTTTTCCACGATCTGGCCTATGATGTACTCCTTGCTTTTGTAAGTATACAGCGGGAGTCCCGCTTTTGTCAGCAGGTTGGACAGCTCCAGCTTCCAGAGGACGCTCAGCTGGCTGGCGCAGGCCGGATTCCCGGCACGGGCAGGGCGGTTGACGACGACACGGTCACTTTGAATTGTGATGATGCCCCAGTGGTCGGGTACCTTCTGTCCCGCTGATTTTAGATGGCGGCCGCCTACAACGATATAGCATTTTTCAAAAAAACGGTCATAGGCGGTGATTTGATGATCCAGCCGCTGGTAATTATCCAAATCGCTTTTGATCTCGTAGCCCGTCAGGCAGTTGGTCACCGTCATCAGGTCGCACACCGCGCCCCCGATGCTTTTTTCCTGGTAGATCCGGATCTCATGATTGGCTGCCTTCAGATAGGCGATCAGGATGTTCTTGATTTCTTGAGCGTTCATACCGGTCTCCCCGTGATCGTTGTTTCAGCGCGTTCAATACAAGTCGAATGCCATTCAGAATACGCCTGCGCGTACTCCTTCGGAAAATGTGCTTTATACCATGCCGCTTTAAGTGCCGGTATCGCAAAAGCGGCCGCACAATACGCTTTTGGAGAGAGCTTTATAATTTTGTTGCAGGAATTGATAAACCATTCTGGAATCCCATTTTGTGTCAGGATAGAACTGCATTCTTCATCCAGTTCTTCAAGTGAATCCGAAAGCATCTGTTCCACAAACGTAACATCCAATCCCGCGTCCAGCAGACGGCAGAAAACATCATCCATGCTCCCAATGATCTCGCTGAATGGAACGGCCTTCTTTTTCACCAGCTCCTCACCGTTGTCCTCCCAAACGCCCCAAGAGTGGCGTAGAGCAAAAACCTTGATGATGTCATTCATTGTTTGGGGGTCTGCCAGTTTCCAGATTGCCTGGATATCTGAAAATCCAAGCGCTGGGATATCCGTTTGATCCCGCAATAGTAATGGAAGCGCATCTTCTTCAATGTTTATGGAGGATGGGTGTGTTCCAGTTGACTGTTCCAGTTTGCGAAGCAGACTCAGGTCCTTTGCGGGCACTAAATACAACCGAAACAGGCTGGGAAAATCCTCAGCGGCTCCATGAGGGACCCAATATTCTCCGTCAACCTTTTTCAAGGGCAGCCAGTTGCGCAGCTGCGCAGCATTGGGGACGAAAATCCTTCCGTTGGATTGATATGATTCCGGCATTGATACCACCATTCCCTTGGGAAATATTCGAGAAAGGATCGCAACGGCCTCTTTCCAGCATTCCTCCACACACTCTTCTGGAACGTTCAATGCAAATTTCCAATCAGGCGCGTCAGGTATCCTGAAGCGTTCACGGGGGATCTGTATGGCCAAAGGATCGACTTCGGTCACGCCAAGCAGATATGAGGCATACGAATATGTATAACCGGAGTCCGAGTAGTACCTGGCTATGGCACAGACCGGATACCCCTTTCCCTGGAGCCCCTGTACCAGCTGGCGGCCAATCAGGAGAACGGAGCAGAACCATTCATTGCTTTGCAGAATTGCAAGCTCATACTCAATCCGTTCCCGTACCGTCTCAGGAAGCGTGCTGCCGTACTGTATCCGGAGCCGCTTCCGGCAGAGGTCCGCCACGGTCTGAAAGGCGCCAGGCAGAATGGGCTGAAAACATTGTTTGTCCTCCGGGAAAATCTGGATTCTACCGCAGAGATCCGCCAGACGGTTGGGCGCGTGAATGACGGCTTCTTCCGCTGATTCTTTTCCCAGGAAAGAGAAGGCGTCCAACATCTCATCCGTGCAGAGGATATCCGGCAGGGATACATCCCAGGCCCCGCCCGCTTCCAGGTAGAGGTGGTTTGGCAGGGATATATTCCAATCCTCACATTTTAAAATGTGATACGTAATACCGTATCTGAACATACCCCAATCCTGATTTCGCGTGGGTGTATTTCCCGCTGCAGCTGTTGGTTTGCCCAGCCGTCTGCCAAGGACGGCTGGGTCAAGGACCAGGTCCCTAGCCTTCAGGGCGCGATAAGCCATACTGCTTCGGAACATACCCCAATCCTGATTTGCTGTCCGTCTGTTTCCTGCTGCGGCCACCAGCTTGCCTGACCGCTTGCCAAGAGCAATGGTTTTGAGGATCAAGTCCTCCGCCCCAAGGGCTTCGCTGCATGGAGCGTGTTCCCGTGTGGACAGCAGTCTGTAATGCTGCGGCGGCAGGACCGACAGATAATCATAGAACCCGGCGATTTCCTCCAGACAGGTATCATCCAGATTTTTCAGAATCCCGCGATAAACTTCTCCGTCCCTGCCGGGACAGCCTACCAACAGTCCGGCTCGATGCTCATTGATCTCCGCTTTTCGCAGAAACGGACGTTCCTTCCGGCCTTCCAGCAGCTGGTAAAGCTGCGCTAGCCCCTCCTGATGCCGCGCCAGAAGATGAATCAGGCACCCGTCCTCCAGCATAGTTTCCAAACCATAGAGCACCTTGAAATCAAGCTCTCCTGGTCCTGCGTCCCGGCGCAGTTGCTCGATAGCCTGCGCCGCCTCCATAAACCCGTCTGCATTTTGAACATCCGTGATCGCGATGGCCCGGACACCGGTTTCACGGGCGATGTTGATCCACTCCTTCGGAGAAAGAATACCCTCCCCCGGGGTAAAGTCTGTGTGGCAGCTCAACTCCGTCCTTTCCACCGATTTCCTGTGCGCGGAATTTCTCTTGAAATGTGCGCGGCAAACCGAATGAACTCTTCTTATGAAATTCTTACACATAAAACTCCTCCATGGTATCCAGGCATAAGCACCCCAGCCGTCCTCCGGGATAGGCGCACCCGCAGTCGATGCCAATCATTGTGTTGCGGCGGAAAATCCGGTCCGGCAGTTCCGGTTTTCCGATTTGCCTGAAGAGCAGCCGGGTGGGGGTGTGCCCAAAGACGAGGGTTTTGTCCGGGAAGTAGGCGGTGTTCGGGTCCGGGCGGCAGAACAGGAAATCCTCCAGGTCATATTCCTCCAAAGAACGGGCAGCGGAGAAATGCTCCAGCCCGGCGTGGACCAGGACAAACCGCCGTCCCTGTACGCTGATTTCCTCATAGGCGGACAATTCCGGCAGATACTCGCACACGGTCTCCATTTCTTCCCCGCTGAACTGGAGAAATTGCAGGATGGACGCCTTCCCTCCATTTTGAAGCCATTCCTGCATCTGCGCCTGTTCCGCTTTCGTCAAAGGTTGCTCCTCGCCCCGGCGTATGGTGCGCAAAAGGGAAGGCAGCACCGCAACGGCCAGCAGCTCATGGTTCCCCAGAAGCCCAATTACATTAGGCCGCGCCGCCATATCCAGCAGGATTTTGAACCCGTCCGGCCCCCGGTCCAGTACGTCCCCCAACACATAGAGGGTGTCATCCTCCGCAAACTCAATGGTCTCCAGCATGAACCGGTATTTTTCATAATAGCCGTGAATATCCGACATCACATAGGTCATTACGTTTTCCTCCTCTTCGCTGCTCTTCCCTCAGAAGTGGCAAGCAGGAAACGAGCTTCTTTGTGAAAACCGCAGCCGAATCTAATATCCGTGTCTTCTGGAATCGGTCGCTGAATTGCGCGGCATATTTCATCAAGGCTTTCGAGGCTCATATCCCCAGGTACATTGACATATAGCACTGCAGATACGATTTTTCGGCCCCGCTCCGGCGCCATTTCCGCCGCTGCCAGCGGGGCCAGGCTTATCAGTTCGTCCATTGACGCGCATGGAGGGCTTTCCCAAAGGAACGCAGCCTCGCCTTTTTGCAGAACCGTCAAATCATCCTCATCCAGGCAAATCAGACTGGAAGCGCCGCACAGCACTCGTTTCAAAAGCGCGTAATCCGTCTCCCTGAGAAGCCGTTTTCCTGCTGGCCTCTTTTCCATAAACGCACAATCCTTTCCTTCAAATGGATTTTCCGCAATGTTAGCACACCCCCCTGTACCAAAACAAGTACAGGGGGGTGGTTGCTATCCGCGCTGCGGTCATGGTATAATACCCCATCAGGAAAAGGAGGCGCCGCCGTGTCCATAAACATCCTTCCCTTCCGGGTTTATCAGGTCCTCTCGGAGTATACCGACGCCGACCACGCTTTGACTATGGGAGATCTACTTCGTCTGCTGCGGACGGAGTACGGTCTGCGCTGTGACCGGCGGGCGGTCTACGCCGCCCTGGACAAGCTGCGGGCTGTGGGCTGTCATATTCCGGAGTATCAGGACGACGGCGAGGGCTACCGGCTTTTGTCCCGCCCGTTGGAGCCGTCGGAGGTGCGTCTGCTGTCGGATGCCGCCTCCGCTTTTCCGGGCATTTCCCGGCGCCAGTGTGAGCGGCTGCTAAAGAAGCTGGGGCGGGGCCTGAGCCGCTGGCAGCGGGAGCAGTGCCGCCCCCTGTCCGTTGGAACACCCTGGCGCGGTATCAATCAGGAGACCTTTCTGTCTGTGGAGGTACTGGAGGAGGCGGTGTCCCGCTGCTGTCAGGTGGAGTTTCAGTACATGGAATACGGCATGGACAAGCGGCTCCATCCCCGCCGGGAGCAGCCCTATCGGGTGTCGCCTTATGGTCTTTTCTTTACCAATGGGAACTACTACCTTCTCTGCCGGTATCAGGGGAAGGAGAATATCAGCCACTATCGGGTGGACCGGATTCAGTTGCCGGTTTTACTGGAAGACCAGCCCATAGAGCCTCTGCCGCCCAGCTTGGACCTGGAGCGGTATGTCCGGGAGCGGGTCTACCCCTTTTCCGGCGAGGCCGTCCGGGCGGTGTTGCGCTGCGAGGCGGATTTGGTCAGCGACGTGCTGGACCGGTTTGGTATGGAGACGCAGCTTCGGGACAACAAGGATGGGACCTTTGACGCTACGGTCTTCACCGGGGCAGCGGGGCTGAAGTTCTGGGCGCTGCAGTATGTGACGGTGTGCCAGGTCCTGGAACCGGATTGGCTCCGGCGGGAGATTGGCGAAGCCCTGCGGTCAGGGTGGGAGAACTATATAAAAATACCGGTTCCCATGTCCGGCAGCAAAAAAATATAAAAATTACAGGAGGTTTTTAAGATGTATCATGGCGTATATGAAGGAACTGCGGCAACGGCTCAGCGGAAGAAAATCTTGATCTTGGGGGAGTCCCATCACGGCGATAGGCCGGAGGATGCGGGGAAACCTGGGGACATTCCAACGAGTAGGGTTGTTCAGGATTATCTGGACTGGACGGGCCCTATGGAGGATGGACATCGATTTTTTCACCAGATTGCGCTTTCCTTCGGCATTGACGTGAACAAAGAGCAGGAGCGGGCCCTATTCTGGGACAAGGTTTACTTTGGAAATTATGTAGACGTACTCTGCGGCATAAAAGACGGCCTAGCGAAGACGTTGATGGAACAGAATGAAGATACCTACAATCAGACTTTATCACAGTTTGTAAACCGTTGTCAGATTGACACGATTTTCTGCTTTGGTATTCAAGTGTTTGACCATCTCCCCGGTAATCATTATGCAGGGATTCTTCTTGGCGAGGACGGGAGCGTAATCGCTGATAAAAGGATCGGGAAAAATGGGAACCTTGAGATTGCCGGATATCTTTGCGAGCCGTCACCAAAAACATATGACCACCCTGTTCGTATCTACGGTATGATGCACCCGGCTTATCCAGGCTTTTCGCCCAAGCCCTTTGCGGAATACCTGAAACCCGTTTTTGAGGACTGTTGCGGATAAATCTGCATAGAGAAGGGATTTCAACGGGGCGGCAAATAAATTGGGATGACAGAGAACATGGAACTCCAGTGAAAGTCTTCGATAGCGCAATAGAGGCCATGGAAAAGGTTGGCGGACTCCGGTGTATTCTCTCCCGTGATTACTGGTGGTTTGCCTGGCGCTTCTCCAACGGAAAACAGGATATAGCCCATGATGACGTGCCGAATTTTAAGACCATGAACCAATGCGCCACAGACTTGCGTGACCCGGTTAAATTGAAAGAATCTATAGAAAAAACACTTCAAATCTTCAAGGACCAGCTTTTGCAGTATCTAAAATCCCTGCCTGAGCAGTGATACATCGCAGATTCCCAAAGCGGTTCCTCTGTCTGCGCGCCGGGCCGTCGCGCCCTGTAAACGCGGCTGCATTTTCTCGAAATTGATTTCCCGCCCCCGCACAAAGGCGGCAGTTGACGGCGGCGCTGCAAACTGTTAAAATAGACCCATCACACATACAATAAGGAGGCGCCGGACCATGCAGAGCGGGAGGATCCGTCTGGACATCCACGGGATGACCTGTACCCAGGCCCAGGCGGCCATCGACGCGGCCCTGCGCCGGGCGGGAGGCTCCGTCTACCGCCTGGAGGTGGTCCACGGC
>OFGK01000080.1_pt1 | contig 98609 bp, 95 predicted proteins | sample 1521771 | NCBI WGS metagenome assembly OFGK01 (sample SAMEA3504088, study PRJEB24116) | mouse gut metagenome | biome: mouse gut; feature: mouse-associated habitat; material: faeces | place: Denmark | collected 2011 | reverse complement strand
CTTGTTTATCACAATATCTTTTTATTTTTAGACTTGACTTTTAATAGTTAGTCTCAATAAATATATATTATCATAAAAATAGCTTGACTGCAACCGGAAGCAAGCTTATAATATTTATATATCTGCCCGTAGCATAATGGCTAATGCAATAGATTCCGATTCTATAGACTGGAGGTTCGAGTCCTCTCGGGTGGACCAAAAAGCTGCACAGGCAACGCCTGTGCAGCTTTTTTTGACAAAAATAAACAGCCGTAAAAACGGCTGTTTGAGATGGTGGTATATTGCTTGTGCAGACCGCCGGTTTAACAGATGGTCGATTTTTTATAAATAATTATTAATTATCGTAATGCATATGTAGAAATAATTCTGCAGATTTCAGATACATTAGAATTGCTTTTGAACTCAAATGTAACTTTTCCTAATCCTGCAAACCACATTTCAAGCTCGCTGTCTAAATCAAAAGTGCCTGCGGTTTCTACCGAATAAGCAGATATTTTGTTATAAGGCAAAGATGTGAAATCTTTCTTTGAACCTGTTAATCCCTGTACGTTGATTGCTATAATTCTTTTGTTGGTGAATATAACACCATCACGAACGGTTTTGTATGTGGATACTATCTGTTCATTTTGGATAAGCATTGGAACAATCACTTTGGCAAACTGGTTGTTATCAACTCGTTGCATTTTTAAATATTTTGCATTTTGAAAATCAATCATTTTAATTCTCCTTAATTTTTTGTTTAATTATATTTTCTTTGTTTACAAATGCAGATTTTATTAATCCACCGGCATGGACTGCTGTATCATCCGCTTTTTCTGTGTTTTATCAACAATCGGAAGGTTTGATGCAACATTTTCATTTGTATAAGCCCGGTAAATATTCGTGGGAAATTTATCAGCTGTAATATATAAAAAATTTATGCAGTTTCCAAAATTGTGTGAATTTTTAAGAATACAGGATATATTAAACTATCTGCTTATATAATTAACCTTATTTACATAATACTTTTAAAATTAGAAAAAGGCAAGGAAAAAATTTGCTGATTTTGTAAGGCGTTTGATGTTGATAAAGATTAAGATGCTTGATTTTTATTCTGTTTTTTCAACATATAGTTGGTTTACTAAAATTTCTATTACTTCTGATTTTAGTTGTTCGTCATTGTTCATTTCGTTAATTGAGTCATCAAAAATTCTATGTTTCAACATAAAGTCTTTTATTTCTGAAGGCTTTTTAAATTCGGTTATTGATATATTTCCGATATTTATTATTTCTTGAATAAAACTGAACACATTAATACTTTTTGCTGCATTAAACTTGAAACCTCCGTTAATAATACTTTTTTTGTTTAAATCAAACACTTTGTATTCAGCGTAAACAGATGCCTCGATAAACACAAAAATGGGTATTCCTTCACTATAAGCAGTCTTGAATTCCTGACGTGTAATTGATATGAATTCACTGAAATCCGAAGGTTCAATGTTCTCTGAAGTTTCTCCACCATAACTTCCACCTATTATTAAAATTGCCATATCGGAATTTTTCATAGCTTCATAACACGATTTATCCAATGGTTGACCGGGAGTATATCCTATATCTCCGTCTTCAAACATTACTGTTTCAAATCCATGTGTTTTAATAAAGTTTGATATATCCTCTCTGACATATTTCAAATCATAAAATGTTGAACTGATAAAAATTCTTGGTTTCATATAAGACTCCTTTGATTGTTATTCAGATGTTTAGTATATTAGTGTCGAAAATTGTAAAAGGTAACACATTTTCTTAAATATTTATATTGTTTTTCGATTTTTGATGGTATATGTTTTCTTGAATTTATACTTTAAAGCTGAATTCAAATTGTTGATATTTGCTGATATATATGATAAGATTTAGATAAAGATTTTACAAAATAGGGTTGCCTTATGAATTGTGATTTAGTTAATGCTGTGAAAATTCTGAATAAAGAAAATTATACCTGTGTTTTATGCTGCGGTGATAATCAATACACCTCTGCAAAGCACGGTGTAAAACCGCTTCTTGACTGGCTTGAAAGCGGTATGGATTTTAATGGTTTTTCGGCTGCTGACAAGGTTGTCGGCAATGCTGCGGCATTTCTGTATGTACTGCTTGGTGTCAAAGCGGTGTATGCACTTGTTATAAGTGAGGCGGCTATTCATACGCTTAAGGAAAACGGTGTTGAAATTCAATATGATTTAGCCGTTAAATATATTGTTAATCGTACAGGCGATGGGTGTTGTCCTATGGAGGAGTGTGTTAAAGGCTTATCAGATCCGAAAAAAGCACTTTGTGCAATACGAATAAAATTAAAAGAGCTGATGAACGGTATTTAAGGGAGGATTTGTTTATGAATATGGAAATCAAGGAGCTTATCAATCAGGCAGATCAGGCTATTAAGGAAGAGAGATTTGATGATCTTATGAGCTTTTACACGGATGATGCTGTGCTTGTGGTTAAGCCCGGGCTTGAGGCAAAGGGTAAGGACGCAATTAAAAAAGCATTTATAAAAATTGCCGCTTATTTTAAGAACAGCGTTGTACCGACACAGGGGAATATGGTTATGCTTGAGGCAGGGGATACAGTGCTTGTATTGTCACAGACTTTGCTTGATGCCGATAACAAGGATACATCTGACTATTCTATGGACAGACGTGCGACATATGTATATAGGAAGATAGACGGAAAATGGCTTTGTGCTGTTGATAATTCCTATGGTACAGCCCTGCTTGATTAATACTTGATTTGCGGAGATTCAAGTGCGTTATGATTTTTGACAAAATAGAAAATATATCCGATTATTTTGAAGAGCTGCCGCTTTTGAAAAAGGTTGAGGATTTTGTTGTTGATTTTAAGAACGGAAAGCTTGCTGACGGAACATATGAGATTGATGGAAAAAGAGTTTTTGCAATGGTTCAGTCCTATCGCACGCGGCAACAGACACATGAAATGATGTTTGAGGCGCATAAAAAATATATTGATTTGCAGTATATTGTAAATGGTATTGAAAAAATACGATGGGCACGTCTTGATTCTGTTGATTTGGTTGAGGAGAAATATTCAACAGGCGGTGATATTGCTTTTTACGAGGGGGATGCAATGTTTGATTTTACCCTAACCAAAGGTACCTTTTTATTGCTTTATCCGGAGGATGCCCATTTGCCGGGGTTAAGTGCTCAGAAGGATGTCAATGTAAGAAAAATAGTGTTTAAAATTCAGGTTGATTAAAACATAATTTTAAATGAAGAGGGTATTGTTATGAAAAAGACCGTAAGCGTTTTGTTATCAATAGTAATAATGATGTTGGTTTTTGCAGGCTGCAGCGGTGAAAGTAAAAAAGCATCAATTGCTCAGAGTAATATGGATACAGTTATATCGGCAGTATATCCTGTTGATGATACAGTGGTGCAGCACACTAAAAAGCAGGCTTTGTATCTTAATAACTCCTTATCCTCGTTTGTTCTTTATACGAACGGCAAAAAGGAAAAAAGCCGTCCTGAGCCTGTTGAGTTTGTATGGCAGTATAATGGCAGTGCGGATACTGAATATATCCTTAAGCTGAGTGAAAATGAAAATATGGAAAATCCAGTTGAATATACATCAGAAAGCGAAAGTATAAGCATTTATAATTTAAAGCTTGATACTGCGTATTATTGGACTGTAAGTGCAGGCAATGAAACAAGCAGTGTTTCAAAATTTACTACTGACGCTGCAGCACCGAGGAATCTTTATGTTGATGGTATCACCAATGTGCGTGACCTTGGCGGCTGGGAGCGTGAAAACGGAACAAGAACAAAGCAGGGTCTGATTTTCAGATGCGGCAGGCTCAATGAAAGCAGTGCTCAGGCACCGAATATTGAAATAACGGATGCAGGTAAAAAAACGATGCTTGATGATATGGGCATTAAAACAGAAATTGATGTTCGCAAAACCGCAGATGGTGAAACAGGTGCAATTACATCAAGTCCTCTTGGTGACAGCGTTACGTATTATAGCTGTCCTATGGAATGGGAGGGGAATACCTTCCTTGATAACAAGGAGGAACTTTTGAAGGTGTTTGAAATCCTTTCAAAAGAGGAGAGCTATCCGCTTATTTTTCACTGCAATATCGGTACGGACAGAACAGGTATGATTGCATATCTTGTCAATGCACTTCTCGGAGTACCTGAGGAGAGTCTGTATCGGGATTATCTGTATTCAAATTTCGGTAATATCGGCGGAACGAGAAAATTGAAAAATGTTGAAAGCAGCGGTTATTATGAGGCAGTTCATTCTGCCGAAGGTAATACTTTGAGTGAAAAAACATATAACTGTCTTGTTGATTTCGGTGTTCCTGAGGAGCAGCTTGATTCCATTATTGCGATATTATCATAATGATAAATTAATTTAAGCACAGTCAATAAAATGACTGTGCTTTTAGTGTGCCGGGCAGAAGAAAAGAAAATAAAAGGTCTATTAAATTTTAAACTGCTTGACATAAAAGTTTTTTATAGTTAGAATATGATTATAAAATAGATAATGGATTGAGAGGTTTTTATGGCGGGTAGAGAAAAGTTTGCCTCAAGGTTAGGCTTCATATTAGTATCGGCAGGCTGTGCTGTCGGTATCGGTAATGTATGGAAATTTCCGTACATATGCGGAATGTACGGCGGTGCGGCATTTATCGTGATGTACTTGGCATTTTTACTCATTTTAGGTTTGCCGATTTTGGTTTGTGAGTTTACTGTGGGTCGAGGAAGCCAGCTTGGAATGGGCAAGGCTTTTGAAAAGCTTGAACCGAAGGGGACAAAATGGCACAGTTTGAAATGGATAAGTATTCTCGGAAGCTTTTTGCTGATGATGTTTTATACAATGGTAGGCGGATGGATGCTCTATTATGCATATCTCGAGCTGACGGGAAAAATGTCCGGACTTGATGCTGATGGTGTGGCTAATGTGTTTTCAACAATGCTGTCACAGCCTGTGACTATGGGCGGATGGGCATTGGCGGCAATCGTTATTTCCTTTGGTATTTGTGCACTCGGTGTTAAAAACGGTGTTGAAAAGGTTACAAAGGTAATGATGGCGTTTCTTATTGTCCTTATGATAGTTCTTGCTGTTCATTCTGTTTTCCTTCCAAACGCATCGGAGGGAATAAAGTTTTATCTTGTTCCTGATTTTAAAAATGTTGCTGAAAACGGTATAGGTACATCTGTATTTGCTGCTATGAGCCATGCATTCTTTACACTCAGCATTGGTATTGGTGCGATGGAAATTTTCGGAAGCTATCTTGACAGAAAAAAGAGAATAGCAGGCGAGGCAGTCAATATCATTCTTCTTGATACATTTGTTGCACTGATGGCAGGCTTTATTATTATCCCTGCGTGTTTTGCGTTTGGTGTTGAGCCCGGTGCGGGGCCGTCACTCCTGTTTATAACTCTGCCGAATGTGTTTAACAATATGGCAGGCGGCAGAATTTGGGGAACAATGTTTTTTGTCTTTATGTCTTTTGCAGCACTTTCAACAATTGTTGCAGTGTTTGAAAATATAATTGCTGCCTTTATTGATATGAATGGCTGGAGCAGAAAAAAGTCTGTCGGCGTCAATTTTGTTCTGATAACAGTGTTGTCCATTCCGGCAATTATCGGTTTCAATCTTCTTTCAAAATTTCAGCCGCTGGGCGAAGGCTCAACAATTATGGATTTAGAGGATTTCCTCGTTTCCTATAATCTGCTTCCATTGGGTTCGCTTGTATTTGTTCTTTTCTGTGTGAGAAAGAATGGCTGGGGCTTTGAGAATTTCCTTAAAGAAGCCAATACAGGCTCCGGTATGAAATTCCCTAAATGGTTAAGGATTTATATGCAGTACATTCTTCCGCTGATTGTTTGTGTTATTTACCTTAAGGGGTATTATGATTTCTTTATCCCTCAGGGCAAAACAACAACAATTCTGTGGATGTGCTTTGCAGCAGCAATGCTGATTGTAATATTTGGTATTACAATATTCACAGGTAAAAAGAGAGTTAAAGCGTAAGATAAAATCCCGCTGTATTCGGATTATGAATACAGCGGGATAATTTTATTATAAGGTTTTAAATTTTTCAGGCTTTTTCTTCATCAATATGAAAGCTGCAATGCAGATTATTACCGACAGCAATGAGCCGATTGGCGCCGCCATTCCCATAGGAAACAGTGTGTCTGCATACATTTTTGATGCGAGATATGAAAGCGGAATACGTGCTAAAATGATGGAAGCGGCATTATGTATGAATGAAATATTTGACAGACCAAAGGCACAGAAATATCCGCTGAAGCAGAAGTGAATTCCCGCAATAGCACAGTCCCATACATAACTGCGCAGATATTGACCGCCTAAAACAGCAACAGTATCACTTTCTGTGAAAAGATGTACTGTCTGCTCAGCAGTGAATTCAATTACTGTTGATGCAATAACGCCGAATATTACCGTTATTATAACGGCGTATTTCAGTGTTTTATCGGCTCTGTCATATTTTTTTGCCCCGATATTCTGGGCTGACAGTGCAGATACTGTTGACAGCATGGATGACGGCACAAGGAATAGAATGCCGATTATTTTTTCAACAATTCCGACGGCTGCTGCATCATTGAGTCCTCTGCGGTTGGCAATAATTGTTATTATAATGAATGCAATCTGAATGAAGCCATCCTGAACTGCAACAGGGAAGCCAATCTTTAACAGCTTTGACAGTATGTTTTTCTGCGGTTTAAAATCTGTTTTGGCAATGTCGGGAATCATTTTTCGCTTGATTATCACTGTAAGCGAGATTATTACGCTAATTGTCTGTGAGAGCGTTGTGCCCAGTGCGGCCCCGGCAGCCCCCATGCCCATATGACCGATAAACAGATAGTCAAGTGCAATGTTGAATACACATGCAACGGCTATGAAATACATAGGGCTTTTGGAGTCACCCATTCCTCTGAATATTGAGCTGATTATATTATATGCTGTTATAAATGGTATTCCGATAAAGCATATTGTTAAGTATTGTGTTGTTTCTGCCGATGCTTCAGCAGGGGTGGACATAACCGAAACGATTGGTCTGACTGCTGTAAGCAAAATGACAGTTCCGACTATTGACAGTGTTAAAAACAGCGTGAAGGTGTTTCCGACAGCAAGACAGGATTTTTTATTGTCCTTAGCCCCTACTGCCGTTCCTATCATTACGGTTGAGCCCATTGCAAGACCGACAATCATAACAGTAATCATATGCATTACCTGGCTGCCGATTGAAACTGATGTCGTGCTGTCGACACCTGCAAACTGACCGATTATGAATAAATCTGCCATGCCGTAAAGTGTCTGCAAAAAATATGAAAGAAAATATGGCAGTGAAAAATATACTATTGTTTTAAAAACACTGCCGCTTGTTAAATCTCTTTTCATTTGTGCTGATTACCTTTGCCTGAAAATTATAAAAAACTGTTTAAATAATCCATAACACACTGCATCTGCGGTGTAACCCATTTGTCACGGTGATAAAGTATCTGTATCCATATGCCTGCTGAGAAATCTGTCAGCTTTATCTGTCTGATTTTACCGCTGTTAACATAATTCTTTGTGACAAAATCAGGTAAAAAGGATATGCCTGCATCCTGTTCAACTAAATGACATATCAAATCTGTGTCACCGATTTCAAGCAGCGGGTCAAGTTCAACAGATTTTTTGGCTGCATATTCCTCCAATATGCGGCGGTAGCTCATACCCTTTTCTGTTAATATCATAGGAATATTTTTGATTTCATCAAGTGACATTTCATCCTTCAAGGTGAGGGCGCTTTTTGATGCAGCAATTAGACTTGTGTTGATTTCATGCTCTTTAAATATAACATAATTTGTGTCGTATATGTGCTTGTCCAGCGTGAAAACAAGGTCGATATCATTCTGTTTTGCAAGGCGGAACATTTCCTCGGTGCTGGTTGATATGACCTTTAGCTTAATGTTCGGATAAAGCTTGTGGAACGAACTGAAATTATCCCAGAAAATGAAGTGACATAGTGAATCTGCCATGGCAATTCTGACTGTACCGCGGATTTCATTGGTTTCACTTGCCGTTTTTTCGATATCACCTGCAAGTGCAATCATTTTGTGGGCAAGATTTAAAATATCTCTGCCCTTTGGTGTCAGCTTTATGTTGTGGTTAATTCGCTCAAATAAAACTGTATTAAGGTTTTCCTCAAGCTGTTTTATCTGAAAGGATACGGCAGATTGTGTGTATCCCAGCTTTTCTGCCGCCTTGGTGAAGCTGCCTTGTTCTGCAACCTGTATAAAGGTTTCTAATTTTTTAAAGTCCATTTCAACCTCATAAAATAATTTTATCGTAATTACAAATTATATTAGTTTTACATATGCTGTTACCTATTATATAATTGTTTTATAATTAATTCAATAGATGTGGTGAAAAAATGACAGTAAAAATTATTGAGGCTCTTTACAGCTTTTTATGGGGAGATTTAGTAACAATTCCGTTAGCAAATGGTGACAGTATAGGAATACCATTGCTGGTAATTCTTCTTATTCCGACAGGAATATTCTTTACAATAAGAACAAAATTTCTGCCGATAAGAAAATTTCCTGCAATGGTTAAGGCTCTTGGTGAGAAAAATGAAGATAAAAGCAGTCTTTCAATTTTTCAGACACTGATTGTATCAACTGCAACGAGAGTCGGCATGGGCAACCTTGTCGGTGTTGTAGCAGCACTTTCTGTTGGCGGTGCAGGTGCTGTGTTCTGGATGTGGGTGTCTGCGTTTCTTGGTGCTTCAACAGCGTTTGTCGAGGGAACTCTTGCGCAGATGCATAAAAAGAAGGATCCGCTTTATGGTGGTTATCATGGCGGACCTGCATATTACATACATGATTTTGTTGAACAGAAAAGAGGCAAAAAAATAAAGCGTTCTGTCATAGCAGTGCTTTTTGCAATATCGGGCCTTATCTGCTGGTGCGGTATCAGTCAGGTGATAAGCAATTCCGTAACCTCAGCTTTTGATAATGCCTTTTCAATTAAGCCGATTTATACAACAATAGTACTTGTTGTTCTTGCGGCTGTTATTGTTCTTCGTAAAAATGCAACAGTTAAATTTCTGGATGTTATCGTGCCCATTATGGCAGTATTATACTTTGTAATTACAATTTTTATTATAGTTAAAAATATTGAGCTTTTACCAGGTGTGTTTGAAAGAATTTTTAAAGAAGCGTTCGGTATTAAACAGATTGCAGGCGGCGGTTTTGGTGCTGTTCTGATGAACGGCGTCAAGAGAGGATTGTTCTCAAATGAAGCAGGGTCCGGCTCAGCACCCTGTGCAGCAGCAGCGGCTGAAGGTAAGTCACCTGTAACGGTTGGTATGGTGCAGTCGCTCGGAGTCATTATTGATACTATTGTAATATGTACCTGCACTGCAATGATCATGCTTTTAGTTCCTCAGAATGTAACTGACGGGCTTGAGGGTATGGCACTTCTGCAGACTGCTATGAATTATCACCTCGGCAGCTTTGGTACTGTGTTTGTGGCAATTATTCTTGCACTGTTCAGTTTTTCAACCTTTCTTGGGATACTGTTTTATGCACGGTCAAATGTATCATATTTGTTTGGTGACAAATGGAGCTGGCAGACACTTTATAAAATTCTCGCCCTTGTAATGCTCTTTATCGGCGGACTTCAGGCTTATACGGTCGTTTGGGATTTAGGCGATGTCGGCATCGGATTGATGACCATATTCAATCTGATTGTTCTTATTCCTATGTCTAAGAAAGCAATTGATGCACTTAACAAAATGCCGAAAGTTAAAAGAAAGAGAAAAGATTAGTGTAATCAAAAACCGCAAAAGCTTTGCTTTTGCGGTTTTGTTTGTTTTTACTGAAAATCGAATACGTTAACCCATGAATCGAGCAATTCTTTTTCACTTTCAATATTTTTTGTGCTTTCGCTGCAGGCTACAATCGGCATCCACTGCCAAACAAGCTGCTTTGGAATATCGGCCTTTTTGCAGAATAAATCAAGATACTTTTCGGCCTCGTCTTTCTTACCCTGCAGTGTGAAAACAAGGTATGTTCTTGCAGCGTCGGCAGATGCGTTACCCTGTGTTGCGTGTGACCAGTCGATGATGTAATATTCACCATCAGGTGTAACAAGCACATTGGCAGGACAGAAATCACCGTGAAGCACCTTTGTGTGCTTTTTCATACCCTCAAGTCTGTTGTGCAAATCAAAACGGATAGTTGCATCATAGTCTGATGCGCTGATTTTTGCATGCATTTTATCCTTGATTTTGTTAAGATGCGGTGATTTTTTAGAATGAATTTCAAGCTGAAGTTCAACGAACTTTTCGAGATATTCATCAGTCTTTTCAGGATTTTTCTTCATTAAATCAGACAGGGTTTCACCTTCAATATATTCTCTTGTGATTGCCCAGCCGTTTTCAGTCTTTTTTACATCAAGGAGCTTTGGAATTTTAAGTCCTGTTTCCTCAACTCTTGCATTGTTAAGTGCTTCGTTAAGAACCTCTGCCTTGGTGAAGGTGCTGTCAAACTCTTTAACCAGTTTGTCGCCCTCACGATAAATCTTCTTATGCTCCTGTGTTTCAATAATAGTTGCCATAAAGACACCCCCTATATATTATAAATGAATAGCTGTTTGTATTCAAGTGATTATTTGCCGTAGTAAGCACGAAGGTACATATCCTTGATTTCACTCATAAGCGGAAGTCTTGGGTTAGCACCTGTGCACTGGTCATCAAATGCCTGCTCAACCATATCATCAAGGGTGTCAAGGAAATGCTGCTCATCAATGCCGTATTCCTTAATGCTCATCTTTATACCGCAATGCTCTTTAAGCTCATCAATCTTCTTCATAAGACCGTTCAGCTTATCCTCGTCAGTCTTGCCCTTAACGCCTAATGCATCAGCAACCTGTGCGTAGCGTGCAAGTGTTTTTGGATAATCATACTGGCTGAAAGTACCCATCTTTGTCGGTACCTCTGCAGCGTTGAACTCAAGGACATAGTTAATCATAAGAGCGTTGGCTACACCATGAGGAAGGTGATGGAATGCACCGAGCTTGTGTGCCATTGAGTGGCAGATGCCAAGGAATGCATTTGCGAAAGCCATACCTGCCATCGTTGCAGCGTTAGCCATTTTTTCTCTTGCAACAGGATCGTTAGGGCCGTTGTCGTATGCTCTCGGAAGATATTCAAAAATGTTCTTAAGTGCCTCGATAGCAAGACCATCAGTGTATTCTGTTGCCATCATGGATGCGTATGCTTCAAGTGCGTGGGTAACAGCGTCAATACCTGATGCAGAGGTTAAGCCCTTTGGTGCATTCATATGAAGGTCAGCATCAACGATAGCCATATTCGGCATAAGCTCGTAGTCAGCAAGAGGATACTTTGTACCGGTTTTTTCATCTGTAATTACTGCGAAAGGCGTAACCTCTGAGCCTGTACCTGCTGATGTCGGGATAGCAATGAAGTAAGCCTTTTCGCCCATTTTAGGGAAGGTGTAAACTCTCTTGCGGATATCCATAAATCTCATTGCCATATCAAAGAAATCAGCTTCAGGATGCTCGTAAAGTACCCACATAATCTTAGCTGCGTCCATTGCAGAACCGCCGCCTACTGCGATAATACAATCAGGCTGGAAAGCGTTAATCTGTGCGACACCCTCCTTGGCACAGGCAAGTGTCGGATCCGGTGCAACGTTGAAGAATGTTGAGTGAACAATACCCATTGAATCAAGCTTATCTGTAATCGGCTTTGTGTAACCGTTATTGTAAAGGAATGAGTCGGTTACAATGAATACTTTTTTCTTGCCCAAAACTGTTCCAAGCTCATCAAGAGCAACAGGCAGACAGCCTTTTTTGATATAAACCTTTTCTGGCGCTCTGAACCAAAGCATATTTTCCCTTCTTTCTGCAACGGTTTTGATATTCAGAAGGTGCTTAACACCGACGTTTTCTGATACGGAGTTACCGCCCCAAGAGCCGCAGCCTAATGTGAGTGACGGTGCAAGGTTGAAGTTGTAAAGGTCACCGATACCGCCGTGTGATGATGGTGTATTAACAAGAATACGGCAGGTCTTCATTCTTGCGGCAAAGGTGCTGATCTTTTCTCTTTCGGTTGTTTCGTTAAGATAAATTGAAGATGTGTGACCGTAACCGCCGTCAGCAACAAGCTGTTCAGCCTTATTCAGTGCATCCTCAAAGCTTTCGCTCTTATACATAGCAAGAACAGGTGAGAGCTTTTCGTGAGCAAATTCCTCGCTGATATCAACGCTCTCAACCTCACCGATAAGGATTTTTGTTTCCTCAGGTACTTCAACGCCTGCAAGTGCAGCAATTGTAACAGGCTTCTGTCCAACGATTTTTGCATTGAGAGCTCCGTTGATGATGATTGTTTTTCTTACCTTTTCAATTTCGTCACCCTTTAAGAAATAACAGCCTCTGTCCTCAAATTCCTTGCGAACGGTTTTGTAAATCTTTTTGTCAACAATACAGGATTGTTCGGATGCACAAATCATACCATTATCAAAGGTTTTTGAATGAATGATTGAGTTGACTGCTTTTAAAATGTCGGCAGTTTCATCAATGATTGCAGGTGTGTTGCCGGCACCAACACCAAGTGCAGGCTTACCGCTTGAATAAGCGGCCTTAACCATACCGGGTCCGCCGGTGGCAAGAATGATGTCGGCCTCTTTCATTACAAGATTTGTCATATCAAGTGAAGGTGCATCAATCCAGGAAATGATTCCTTCAGGTGCACCTGCCTCAACGGCAGCATCAAGAACGATTTTTGCAGCGGCTGCTGTTGATTTTTTTGCTCTTGGATGAGGTGAGATGATGATACCGTTTCTTGTCTTGAGAGCAAGAAGGGTTTTGAATATTGCTGTTGATGTCGGGTTTGTCGTCGGAATAACCGCAGCAATAACGCCGATAGGGTCAGCAATCTTCATTGTGCCGTATGCTTTATCTTCTTCAATCACACCGCAGGTTTTTGTGTCCTTATATTTATTATAAATGTATTCAGCAGCGTAGTGATTTTTGATGATTTTGTCCTCAACAACACCCATGCCTGTTTCCTCAACTGCCATTTTAGCAAGCGGAATACGTGCCATGTTGGCAGCTTTGGCGGCTGCAAGGAAAATCCTGTCAACCTGCTCCTGTGTATAGGTTGAAAACTCTTTCTGGGCATTGCGGATTTTTGCAAGCTCTGCCTCAAGCTTTTCAACACTGTCTATAATTTCTTTTGACATATCAGTTCCTCCATAAAAATAATTGTTAATTATTTAACAATGTGTTGTCATTATAATAATATCAATTACTGTAAAATGCAATATTTTTAGTTGAATTTCTGCACTTCTAATAAAAATGATAAATAAATCACAATGATTTTGTACATATTTTCTGCTTGTTTCATATTAATTGTTAAGTTTGTAACAAACTCGTTCGTCAAAATAACGATTAGAAAAATTTTTGAAAATTTTGAAATTTTTTGCAACACTTTGGCGGTTTTTTATACTTAATATATAGGTGGTGGAAATATGAACGAAAAACAACTTATACATTCAGCCGGAAAGGGTGATAAGGAAGCGTTTGCAAAGCTGTCCGGTTTGTATAAGGACAGGCTTTACCGTTATGCCTATTATCGGCTGGGTAATTCCTGTGATGCCGAAGATGCGGTTTGTGATACTGTACTTATGGCTTTTGAAGAAATCCGTGATTTGCGAAAGGCTTCAGCTTTTTCTGCATGGATATTCAGAATGCATTATTCCACCTGTTCAAAATATGTTATAAAGTTGATTTCATTAAAACGGATGCGTATGAAGATTGTTTTGTTAAACGAACAACATATATCGGTGACACCCTTTATGTTCTTGATTCAAAAGGCAACATCTATTCCTTTGCATTGTAATATCCTGACAATTCATTATCAATAGTATTACAATTTAGTAATAAATATATATTTTTTATTATTATATGGTACAATATCTGCGTTAATTTTCTTGATGGAGATATTGTATGAGTGAAAGTGAATTGGATGAGATATTAAAAGAGGTCAGAAGAAGATCTGATGCTGAAAACAAGGATAAGTCAGCTTCTTCGGCTTCTAATAGTTTTATAATAAGCAGAGCTGACAAAAAGCCTCAGCAGCCTAAGTATGCTGAAAAAAAGGTCGATGAGCCTGCACAAAATTTTCTTCCTAAGCCTATGCCAAAGGCAGAGGTGAAAAGCGAAGATTTTGATATTCTTTCAATGGCTGAGGATTATGGCAAAATACAGCGTGAAAAGAATAAAACGGATAATAAAAGTAAAAAAGGTATCATTATTGCTGTAGCGGCTGTTATCATTGTGGCTGTGGCAGTAGTTTGCGCAGTGTTGTTTTTAGGCGAAAAGAAGGATGAAAATGCTGAAATCAAGCCTGAAAATACAAATAAATCTGCAGTGGTTGACGACGATACATTAGTAGGTGATATAAACCCTTTAACCGGTGAGGATCAGTATAATTCCTCTGTTGTCGGCAAGCGACCTGTTGCAGTTGTTGTTGAAAATGAATATTCTACTGAGGCGGTAAGACCTCAGTGGGGATTAAGTGATGCTGATATTGTTCTTGAGGGCGAGAGTGAGTTTTCAACAAGACTTCTGCTTTTTTGGGCTGATTATACGGATGTGCCTGAGCAGGTAGGTCCTACACGTTCTGCAAGACCTCCGTTTATCAGATTCAGCCAGCTTTTTGACAGTGTGTTTATCCACGCAGGTCTTTCAAAATCAAAGGGTAATTATATTGGTGCTGATACTGTTTTTGCTAATGAAAATGTTGACCATATAAATCTGCTGTCACTTTCTGAGGATGGTGGATATTTCGGAAGGGATAACAGCCGTTATACGGCAGTGGAGCATACCGGCTTTTTTAACGGAAAAAATCTTCCTGAGCTTTTAGAGAAGCAAAATATATCTACGGATATTACAGACGCAAAATTCACAAAGCTCAGCTTTAATCAAAAAGCAATTGAAATAGGACAAATTACCGCTGATGACTGTGAATTTAATTGGTCAGGCAATTGCCCTAAAACAGCTCATTTTAACTATGATTCTGACTGTCATAAGTATCTTACAACGGATTTTGATTCTAAATACGGCGAGGCAGAACTTGAATTTGAAAATTTAATTTTTCTTTTTGATGAAACGGAGTATGTAGTTAAAGAGGATTATAAGGGTTCAGGACAGAGCGAAACATATTGTGATTATAAGCTCAGCGGCGGCAGCGGAACCATCCTTTCCGAGGGCACTGCTGTGGAAATCAAGTGGGGAGTTTCAAACGGAAAGCTTTGGATGAAAACTGCCGATGGTAATGAAGTTTCACTTAATCCGGGTAAAAGCTATATAGGCTATGCATCCTCCAACCATGGCGGAAAGCTGCAGCTTAATACAAAACAAGGCTTTGACAATGATATAAGCACTGATAATCAATATAACTAAAAAATCGGCATAGGACAAATGTCCTATGCCTTTTTATTGAGAGAAATTACTTCATGCTTTCTTCGTAAGCCTTGATCATTTTCTTAACCATCTGACCGCCTACTGAACCAGCCTGCTTTGAAGTAAGGTCACCATTGTAACCATTCTTAAGGTTAACACCAACCTCGGCAGCAGCTTCCATCTTGAATCTGTTGAGAGCTTCCTTAGCCTCTGGTACTACGTTTTTGTTGCTTGACATTTAAATACACCTCTTTTTCTGTTTATTGCAAATGTGAATAATGATGGTTTGAAAACAATCATTTCTCACACTTGCAAGTATAGTTTATGAAGTGTATTCGATTTTACAATTGAAAAATTTTAACAATTAAAAACTCTAAAATTTTGATATTTCTATGAGTCAGATCGTTACATTTTTCTGGCTTTGCATAGTATATGGATCAAGGTCTCCGAAAAAATAGCAGTTGCACAGCAGCAAATATCAAATATTAATTTTGACAAATCGAAATCAATAAAGCCGAATTTTTTCGTCTGTCAGAATATTTTCGCGAGTCAAATCTCTATGGATAATCTGATTTGGAAGCTTTGGTGCAATTCATTTGTGCTAAGTTTTTTAAAATTTATTGTAACAAACTGCCGAAAAATTTATACTTACATTATACGAGGAGGTAGAAGGATGAATGAAAAGGAACTTGTTCTGATGGCGAAAGACGGAAATGTCAAAGCCTTCTGCGTATTGTATGACCGATATAAAAAGAAGCTTTACAATTATGCATACTACAAGCTGGGAAATGCAGAGGATGCGCAGGATGTTGTTCAGGATTGTGTAATGACAGCCTTTGAAAGTATGCACCGGCTTAAAAAGAATGATGCCTTTCAACCATGGATTTTCAGAATATTATACTGTGGTTGTACTGCAATGATTAAGGAGCAGATACAAAAAAGGAATATTGACGATATTGAAGATTACAGAAATATTTCTTCGCTTGACAATGAACTTGCAATAGAGCGTGAGGAGCTTAAAGCGGCACTCGGTATTCTGAGTGAGGATGAGAAGAATATTGTCCTTCTGTCTGTTGTTGCAGGTCTGCAGAGCAAGGAGATAGCTAAAATCAGCGGTTATTCAGCAGGAAATGTTCGGCAGAAGCTCAGCAGAAGTCTTGCCAAAATGAAAAGATATTTGGATTAAAGGAGGGCTGGAAGATGAGAAATAATGATTTTGATTTTATTAAAGATAAGTTTGATTATTGCGAAAATGATTTGCCGGTGGATCTTGAAACAAAAAGCATAGAATACAAAATCCTAACTGACAGAAAGCACAAAACCATTAAATTCAGACAAAAGAAAAATTACAAGCCTTTGCTAAGTGCTGCTGCTTGCTTTATTATTGTAATCGGTGTGGTTTTTGCAGCTGCGTTAATGAATATTAATTCAGGTAAAGCTTCTACATTTACAGATTATGATGAGCTGAATACGACAGTAGAACCTCTTGATAAGGTTATAACAGCAGGTGAGCGAGGCGGCGCGATGAAAACACATAAATATGTTCAGACAGACGGTGTTGAAAATGCTGATGTAATCAAGAGCGATGGTGAATATATTTATTATGCTGCTTGGAATGACATTGATAACAATAGCGTATATATTTATAAATCCGGCGAAAATGATAATAAACCTTTAGCTGTTATAGATGATTTATGTCCCGACGAAACAGCAGAAGGGGATTTATATGACGTGCGTTGTATATTTGTTTATCACAATCGTCTTGTTGTAAATATAAACAAAAGAAATTATATTTTGTCTGAGAAATATGGTCGTGATTTAAGTACAACCATTACTAAGATATATGATATAGCCGACAAATCAGGTCCGCTATTGATTTCAGAGTTTGAGCAGAGCGGAGAGTATATGTCTGCTAAAATGATAGAAAATATCCTTTACGTTTCCACGAATTACAATGTATCTGACAATCATGTATTGCCGTGGACAAAAAAAGGCTCGGAAACAGTGTATGCATCTCCCGAAAATATTGCTCGTTTTGAAAATGCACAGGTTGCACAGTATGCTGTAATCAGTGCATATGACGTTGAAACTGAGAAAAATGCAGAGCAGTTAAAAGCCGTTCTGGGCGGTGATGCAGACATTAAATGCACAAAGGATTCTATTTATATAACTGAATATCCGCAATATACACCTGATGGAGAGCTTATTCAGAATGATGACCAAAAGATTATTAAGCTTGATTTGAAAAAAATGAAGTTTTTATATGCCGATAAAGAGGAAATCAGACAGCTTTCGGCAGATGTTGAAATTAACAGAGATGAAGCCTTTTCAGGTGTGGTTTATGATATTGGTGATATGTTCCTTTGCATAGGTGAGGATTTGAATACTGTTGACAATGAAATGATACTGTATGATAAAAATATGACCGAGCTTGACAGTATGGTGCTTGATTCTATGCAACTGCTTTCACTCAAATTGTTTATGAATGAAGATACAGGCGAGTTTGTACTTCCGGTTTATTCGGCTGACAGTGAGCAAAGGTATTATGGTATAGCTGTATTCAGAATAAATAACAACAAAATAGAGATGACAAACAGCTTCTTCAATGATGATTTGCTGATTAACGGCAATTATCATTTTATTATGACAGGTGATGAATTCTATTGCATCGGAGAGGATGAAAAGCTATACAGCTTTAATTACAGATAATATATGAATGGCTCAGCAAGTATTTGCTGAGCCATTCGTGCTTTGTTCACGCTGTTTCAGTTGTTTTCCATATTCCTTACTTCAGTCGGGGTCTGGTTAAAAATTTTTTTGAATTCATTTGAAAAATGATAGGGTGAGCTGAAGCAGAGCATATCTGCTATTTTATTAATAGGGGCGGAGGTCTGCACAAGGAGCTTGTAGCCCTCCTCCATTTTCTTTTTTATTATGTATTGCTTTGGTGATATTGAAAGCTCTGCCGTGAAAATCTGGTGTATACGCCTTGGTGATATTTTAAAGAAAAGAGAAATTTCGGTGATAGATATTCTTGAATACAGCTTTTGCTGAATAAAGGAGCAAATGTCATCAATAAGTCTTTTCTGTTCTTTAAAGTCCGGGTTTTTTTCAGCAATTTCATTTTCTATTATTATGCTGAAAAGATAGCTTGAAAAAAGTGAGTTAATATAATTTGTATTTTTGATTTCCTGTCCCGCAAACAAAAGCCTGCTGAAGATATCAGCCTCATTTTCGGTTAACGGAGAGGTGTATTTTTTATTAAGTTCAAAGTCGGTAATTCCGGCTGCTGAAAAGTTGACCCATCTGTATCCCCAAATTTGAGAAACGGCTTTATATTTTGCAATATCGTTAAATCTTATAAAAATATAATTGTTTTCTCTGAGTGTAATTTTCCTGTCGGAATAATATAATTTTCCTTCTCCGTGCGTGCAGCGGATAAATGCGATGGTGTTGTCCGGATAACGCTCTTTTTCATTTTCATCGCATATATGATAATAGGATTTGTCTGCAAGTATCTGATAAGCACTGGTTATGGATGGTGAAAACCTGGTTTTGTCATTTTGAGCTTCAACAAAAAATGATTCACTTTGATACATAATTAGTCCTCTGTTTCCGATTTGTGTATTTATTATACTGTATTTTGAATTTAATTGCAACTTGATATGTTATATAATGAATAAATAGCGAGGTGTTGTTATGAAGTTTTATTTATTTGACAGAAAATATAAATTAATTCATTTTGAAGACTTAAGTGTGCTCAGTGACGGGGTATGCATTGATAAGTGTGTAAATGTAAGAATGTCAAAAAATGAGATTTTCGTTTTACAGGTTGCTGTGCTGAGCGAAGCTGATGATGTTATTGAAAGTATAAGCACTGACAGCAGACTCATAGTAAGCTGTATAAATACTGATATTGTTGATAAGTACGGAAGAAAAAGTTCTAATACTGTTAAGTTAAAGGCGAACACGATTCAGCCATTATTTTTTACAGTTCAAAAGACTGATGAATGTGCAGAATTTGAAAATGCTGTTATTACAATGAATACCGAAAAGGAAAGCAGAGAATTTACGGTTTGCTTTGAGCTTGCGGATATTCCTGTTGTTAATAACGGATATAATGATTTGTGGAGATTATCAAGGCTTAACTGGCTTAATTCAAGCCTTGCAATTGATGAAACACTTGTAAAGCCCTTTGTTTCACCTGCTTTATCGGATGACTGCTTAGCTATTCTGGGAAGAGAAATCAGCCTTGGTGACAATGGCTTGCCGCAGCAGGTGTATTCAAAATTTGATGAAGCTGTTCAGCTTTGCAGTGATGTGCAAAAAAAGCTGTTTGCAAAGCCTGCCGAGTTTGTTATTGGTGATTACAGCCTTAACGGCGGACAAACAGAAAGTACAGCTTATAATAACAGGATTGAAAACAGGACCGTTTGTACTGATGATAATATGGATACTGAGATTTTATCCGTGTTAAGATATGACGGACAGATGGAATATTCTGTTAAAATAACGCCTAAAAGGGACTTTACTGTTTCAGATGCTTCACTTAATTTTTACATAAACAAGGATTGTACACGCCTTATGCACGGGCTTGGACACAGGGCATCTGCAGCGGAGAATCTCAGTTTTAAATGGGACAATGATAAGCAGCAGGATTCTGTTTTTATAGGTGCGGTCAACTGTGGTATGCGTGTTAAGTTCAAGGCAGAGAATTACAGGCGTCCACTGATAAATATATTTTATAAAAATCTGCCCCTTAATGTGCCTGTGACAACCTGGGACAATAACGGCAGAGGCGGTATTGATGTAAGGGTAAAAAATTGCTGTACAAATATATGCGCTTATACAGGTGAGTTTGAATTTAAAAAGGGTGAAATAAGGACGTTTAACTTTGAACTGCATTTCACACCTTTCAAGCAGATAGATTATAAAAAGACATTCGGTGTAAGGTATTCGCACAGCAATGACCTCAGGGATGAATATAAGGAAATTGACAGAGCTGCTAAGAACGGACTTAACTATGTTACTTTTCATCAGGGTAATATGATTATGCCGTTTATCAACTATCCTTTCTATGAGGTTGACAGATTAAAAAAGGCTGTCAGCTATGCAAGAGAAAAGGGCATAGGTATAAAGCTCTATTATACTGAGCGAGAACACAGCAATCATATGGCTGAAACCTTTGTTTACAAGGCACTGGGTGATGAAATTATTTTAAGAAAGCAGGGTGTCAGTCATTCGTGGCAGAAGGAAAAGCCGCAGTGGCTTGTTGACAATTTCGGTGCGGACATTATCCCGGGCTGGTTTGTTAAATATAAGCACGGTAAATATAAAAATGACCACGATATTTCATTTATTGTAAGACCTGATACAAGGCTTGATAACTATTATATTGAGGGACTGAACTGGCTGGTTGAAAATGTAGGAATAAAGGGAATATATATTGATGATACCGCCCTTGACAGAACTACGCTTGAACGGGCAAAAAAGATTCTGGATAAAACCGACGGTCTTATTGATATGCATATGTGGAATCACGAAGAGCCGAGAGCAGGCGATGTAAGCTGTCTTAATCTTTATGCAGAGCTTTTGCCGTTTCTGGACAGCATATGGCTTGGTGAAGGCTTTTTCTATAAAAAATATTCGCCTGAATATATGCTTTGCGAGGTTTCGGGCATACCCTATGGCGTCACAGGTCAGATGCTTGAGGGCGGCGGTGATTTTTATGCAGGCATGCTCTATGGAATGAATAATCGTTTTGGCTGGGGATATACAAATGCAGTGCAGATGTATAGAGTCTGGGATGATTTCGGTATTTCCGACAGCAGAATGCTCGGCTACTGGCACAGTGAAAATCCTGTTAAAACAGATAACGAGAATGTGCTTGCAACTGTGTATTTAAAGGAAAATAAAGCTTTGATTTGCCTTTATAATTTCTCGGATAAAAGAGAAGGCTTTTCAATCAAAATAGATAACAAGCTTATGGGATTTTACCCTGCAAGCTCTAAAGAAGTGAAATTTAACAGAAGCCGACAGAAAGCATTCGATACGAATAAGACTGTTACATTGGGTAAGAGAAAAGGTATTATAATTAAGGTTGAAAAATAATATGACTATTGAAGAACAGCTTGAATTAATTGATGAAGTAATTGAAAAAGGAAGGTATAAGGCTGACTGGGCGTCACTTTGCAGTCACAAAACACCTGAATGGTATCATAAAGCAAAACTGGGAATTTTTATTCACTGGGGAATTTACAGTGTTCCTGCTTATGGCAACGAGTGGTATTCACGTGAAATGTATGACAAAACAAAGCCTGCCTATCGTCATCATATTAAAACATATGGTAATCACAGGGACTTTGGTTACAAGGATTTTATACCGATGTTCAAGGCAGAGCGGTTTAATCCGTCGCAGTGGGCAGTACTTTTCAAGAAAAGCGGTGCAAGGTATATTATGCCTGTATGCGAGCACCACGACGGCTTTGCTATGTATAATACAGAATTCAATCGCTGGAACGCTGTTAATATGGGACCCTGCCGAGATATTATCGGTGAGATAAAGCGTGCCTGCGAAAATGAAGGTCTGGTATTCTGCGGCTCAAGCCATAGAGCAGAGCATTACTTTTTTATGAATATGGGCAGAACCATTGACAGTGATGTTCAGGATGAAAGATATGAGGATTTTTATGGTCCTGCTTATTACTGCAAGGAGCTTGCATCACACATAATGCATATTACCGCTTCAAGGTCAAATTCAATTCCGCCGTCACAGGAATTTCTTCGTGATTGGCTTGCAAGAACCTGTGAGCTGATTGATAAATATCAGCCTAAGGTGCTTTACTTTGATTGGTGGATACATAATGATGCCTTTAAGCCTTATTTGAAAAAATTGGCAGCATATTATTATAATCGTGCTGAGGAGTGGGGCTTTGAGGTTACAATTAATTATAAGCACAATGCATTTCTTCCCGGTGCTGCAACCTTTGATGTGGAGCGTGGGGCACTGAAGAATATATCGTCTGTGCCATGGCAGACCTGTACCTCAATTGCAAAAAATTCGTGGGGATATACGAAAAATAATAATTTTAAATCCGTAAGGCACGTTGTTTGTGATTTGATTGATATTGTCAGCAAAAATGGTATGATGCTTTTGAATGTCGGACCAAGGGCGGACGGTACAATTACTGATGAGGAAACTGCAGTTCTGCTTGCTATGGGCAAATGGCTTACAGTCAATGGCGAAGGCATTTATGATACTGTACCGTGGAAAGCTTTTGGTGAAGGCAGGGCAAATGTTAAGGAAGGCTTTTTTCAGGACAACAAGGAAAAGGGCTACACACATAAGGATTTTCGTTTTACATATAAAAACGGTTGTGTTTATGCTTTTTGGATGAAACCTAAGAATATGAATAAGGTCAAAATAAAAAGTTTTAAAGCCGTTTCACAGGATGTAATAATAAACCGTGTTGAAATGCTGGGCAGTGGTAAGGCACTGAATTTTGTGAGAAATAAAAAATATATGCAGATTGAGCTTGATTCTGTGCCGCAGGGTGATTTGCCCGTGTGTTTCAAAATTGAGCTTGGGTGATGATTATGCGTGTTGACAGATTGGATTTGTATACATCAATCGTGCCGAACAGAAGGCAGTTGATTATACAGGATATGAAATATTATGCCTTTATTCACTATGGTGTAAATACCTTTACAAACCGTGAATGGGGCAGCGGTAAAGAAAATGAAAGCGTATTTAATCCTAAAAAGCAGGATGCGGAGCAATGGTGCAGTGCAATTAAGGATGCAGGGATGAAGGGCGTTATTCTGACCTGCAAGCATCACGACGGCTTTTGCCTCTGGCAGACAAAAACGACTGAGCATTCCATTAAGAACAGCCCCTATAAAAACGGCAGGGGTGATGTTGTACGGGAAGTGGCAGATGCCTGCAAGAAATATGGGCTGAAGTTCGGTGTATATCTCTCGCCCTGGGACAGAAATGCAAAGTGCTACGGAAGTGAGCAATAAATGATTTTTATATTGAGCAGTTAACAGAGCTTTTAACAAATTACGGCGAGATTTTTATGCTGTGGCTTGATGGTGCCTGCGGTGCCAAGGCAGACGGTCAGCCTGTTCAGAAATACGACTTTGAACGTATCTGGGACACTGCCGTTCAATTGCAGCCGAATATTGTGATGTCAGGCTGTGCCCCTGATGTGCGCTGGATTGGAAATGAAAGCGGCAAAACACGTGAGAGTGAGTGGAATGTTGTTCCTAAATTTCAGTATGAGCAGCAGAATTTTGCTGCCAACTGTCAGGACAGTGATGATATGAAAAAATTTCAGAAGCGCTGCGAGGATGTAATGCTTCCCGATATGGGCTCACGTGAATTTTTAAGTAAATTTGATGAATTTATGTGGTATCCTGCCGAGGTTGACGTTTCAATACGAACAGGCTGGTTCTATCATCCTTTGCAGTCCTTTACACTTAAATCACTCAATCATTTAATGAAAATTTATTATAATTCAGTGGGCAATAATTCTTTAATGCTATTAAATATTCCGCCAAATAAAAACGGGCTTTTTGACAAAAAGGATGTTAAACGGTTAAAGGAAATGGGCTGCTGGATAAAAAGAGAGGAAGAGCTGATTGTAAAGAATGCCAAAACAGAAATTTCTGACGGAGGATTTACAATAAATGTTAAGTTTCCGAAACAGAGTGTTGACAGAATACATCTTGCCGAGGATACAACAAAATCACAGAGAGTTGAAAAATTTTCAATTTATGCCGGCGGAAAAAAGCTTTTCGATGGCACGATTATCGGATTTTCACGCATTGCAGTTTTCGAGCCGGTTGAAACAGATACCTTAACAATAAAAATTGAGCAGTGCCGTAAAGAACCGTATATTAACAAGGCTGTGCCTGTTGCAACAGGTGCATACCGAGTAAAATAAGAAAATGATTAAGGAGAGTAAAATGAACAAGCTATCTAAAATAATTATTTCTTCAGTTGCTGTGGTAGGTGTTGTTGCTGCTTCGGTTGGTGCCTATTTCGCAGTCGGTTTCAGTAAGGAGCAGACCTTTGGTGCCACAGAAACTTATGCAGTTGAAACCAATGGTGCGCCACTGAGAATAGGAATTATAAGTGATTTGCAGCTTCCGAATACAAATGCAAAGGATACTCATCAGTATGAGTCCTTTGAAAATACGCTTACTATGCTTAAAAACAAGGGAATGGATGCACTGATAATCGGCGGTGATTTTACCGATGTGGGCACGAAAAATGCATGGGGTACCTTTAAGGAGATTTACGATAAGGTAATGGAAGGCAGCACAAAGCCGATACCTATGTATATTATGGGTAATCACGATTATTGGCTGCCAAGCTTTTTTGAAGGCTTTGAAATTCCTGCGCCTGCCAAGCTGCAGGACCGCTATACCGATTATACAGGTGAGCCGGTTTACAGCCACAAGGTGATTAATGGTTATCATTTTATCTGCTGGAGCTCTTCTGACGGCAGCTATGACAAGTCATATTCCAACAAGGAGGCTGTACGTGCCGAACTTGACAGAGCAGTGGCAGATGACCCTGAGAAGCCTGTTTTTGTAATAACGCATATTAATCCCTTTGATACTGCATATGGTTCTGACGAATGGGGGAATGAGGATATTTATGATGTTTTAAAGGATTACCCTCAGGCTGTTTCCATATCAGGTCATTCACATTATTCACTGATTGATGAGCGTTCAATCTGGCAGAAGGAGTTCACTGCCTTTACGACACAGAGCCTTGATTATATTGAGCTTGAAAGCGGAAAGTATAATGGCAGTGTGCCTATGGATGCTTACGGAAACAGTATTGCAGATAAGCTGCCGGGCTGTATTTATATGAGCATTGAGAAGGACAAAGTAACTGTTGAACGTCTGGAAAATACAGGCAAAGCATTTAAAGAGCCATGGGTGCTTGAGGCTCCTTTTGATAAGCCTGATAAGTATACTGAGGAAAGAGCAAAGGCAAATAGGGCACCTGTTCTTGACAGTGAGCTTACTGTCAGCATCAGTGACATTACCGATGTTAATGAAAATGCGCAGAAAATGATTTCCTTTGCAGCGGGCAGTGATGATGATTTTGTTCATTCTTATAAATTACAGTTTTTGGATGAAAATAAAAATCTGCTTGAGTTTGAAGAGGTTGATTATAGCGATAATGTTGTTTTGTATAACAGTAATGGCGAAAAAACAACCAAAAACGGTAAGCCTAAGATGATAAGTGAGGTTTTATATTTCAGCGACTATGTGCTCGGACTTGACAATATGTCGGAAACAGCAGAGCTCAGGCTGCCTAACAATTTACCTGATAATGCAAAATATGTTGTGATAACAGCCATAGATTCTTGGGGTGCAGAAAGCAATTCTGTAACCTGCAGGTTAGGAGAATAGATATGAAAAAAATTATAATTGTATTAATAGTGTCATTACTTGCTGTGACTATCGGTTTAATCTGCGGATGCTCAAAAGAGGACGATAGCTGGAAAACGAATGAAAACTACGACCTGTCTGTTCCTGTTTTAAATCAGGATGGCTGGTACCTTGTTTTTGAGGATGATTTTGACGGCAGTGCCTTGAATGAGAATATTACCTTTGGTGAAAGGTATAACGGAAATAAGGAAATCTGGACAACATCACCGCATGCGATTCGTTGGGAAAGTGATGATAAAAATAAGCCTGAGCAGGCATGCTATTGGTGCCCTGAGCTGGTAGAGGTAAAGGATTCCAATGCAATTATCCATTCACGCTATGAGAACAATCATAGGTGTGATGGTGATTGTCCTGAGGAGGCACGCTTCACAAGCGGAATTGAAACAAGAAAAATTGTGGGTGACAATAATAACAATAAAGGCACAAATGATGAACTGCTCTTCTCTCAGGCATTCGGTTATTTTGAGTGCAGAGTTAAGCTGCCGAAAACACAGGGGCTGTGGTCTGCCTTCTGGCTGCAGTCACCTAATATGAGAAAGGTCGGCAACGAGGGTAAGGACGGTACTGAAATTGATGTTTATGAAAGTGCGTTCATAAACAGTAAGCAGTCTAAAATGGGTCATGCACTTTTATGGGACGGATATAGCAAGGATGGAAAGGTTTCAGATTATATCGGTGAGCTTGAGCAGGATTTATATGACGGCTATCATACCTTCGCATTAAAATGGACACCTGAATACTATGTGTTCTATATTGACGGCACAGCAACATGGGCAACCTCTGACGGTGATGTTTCAAGGGTTAAGGAGTTTTTGCGCCTGACTGTTGAAATTGATGCAGGCAATGGTTGGGGACCTCATGGTCAGAAAATAGGTGATTTTGAACACAGTGCTGCTGCGGATGATTTTATGATAGATTATGTCAAGGTCTGGCAGAATGAAAATTATGAGCAGTTTATTCAGGATGACAGTGAATTTGAAGGCAATCTTGATTTAGGCTGAGGTGTATTGTTGTGAATATTAAAACGAAAATTATGATTTCATTATTATCTGTTGCAGTTGTTGCCGCAGCGGTTACTGCAATTGTTCTTGCTGCAACTGATAAGGGTACTTTTGTCGGCACAGTTACTGAAAATGGTACAAACAATCCTATTGCGGGAGTCAGTGTAACAGATGGCAGAAATGTTGTTAAAACCAATGAAAAAGGCGGTTTTGAAATCAATGGCTGGCGTAACAGGATGAGGTCTGGGAGGTTGAGGTAAATCATGATGAATTTTTAGAGGCTATGGCAGAGAGTGCAGGCTCTGTTGCACAGTATTTTGGCGATAATATTGTTTATATCAACATGATGTGCAATCTTTCAGTTGATTGCGATTGTTGTTATATTGCTGAAGATCCCTGTATGGCAGATATAGGCATTCTTGCCGGCACTGACCCTGTGGCAATTGATAAGGCTTGTATTGACCTTGTTTATCATTCAAAGGACAAGGGAAGGGATCATTTTGTTGAAAGGGTTGAAAGCAGAAACGGAACGCATACAATTGATACTGCTGCAGAGCTTGGTGTAGGTACAAAGAACTATGAGCTGATTTCAATAGATTAATATACAGAAAAATCCGAAGGTGTGTGATATGCACCTTCGGATTTTTTAATTAACTGATTAGGTCTTCTATTTTGTATTTTCTGAAGCAGATGTACGAGCTCGGTTCACTCTCGTAAAGCACGCCGATATGATCCTCGTCAATCTGACACAGGCATGAATATGCGAAAAAGCCTTTGTTTATTTCTACTTCATTTTTCCATTCAATTCCGACAGTTCTGCCTTTTGCTCTTTTTAATCTGCCTATACTGATAACGCCGTTAGCCCTTTTCTTTTCGCTTGCATGTGAGCAGAAAACATAGTTGCCGATACTGATAACACTCTTCTGGCACTTAGGTGCAAAGATTTCAGTTTTGCCGAATTTTTCCCAGTGCGTGCCGTTGTTGGTTGAAATAGACACCGGCGTTTTACCGTATTTTTTTTGCCTGCCAAAGCCGAGAATTGTCTGATCGGGTGCCTGAATAAGCTGCCACTCATCAATATTTTTTGAATATGGCTGATTCGTCATTCTGTGCCAGGTTTCACCGTTGTCAATGCTGAATATTGCTGCAGTTTCCTTTCTGTCAACATAAAGCGGCATAATGATTTTGCCGTCCTGTGTGGTAAGTCCCACACCGGGTGCAACACCGATAAATGTGCCGTCCTCTTTAATAAGAAAATCACCTGTGATATCAACAGGGTCAGACCATGTTTTGCCGTTGTCACTGCTTCTGAGCATATATACATAATTTCTCTTTGGTGCTTTAAGAGGAGCACCAAAGGTGGTTACTGCATCAACCTCGTTTTTACCGGTTTTTCCGTTCAGGAAAATATTTCCCACATATTCGTCACCCTTGTAGAGCGAACCTTTCCAGTCAGTTACTTTGTAATCGGTTTCATTATACTTGTTATCAAGAACAACACCGTCTTTATAAATCAAATAGAATTTGCCGTCACGGTCATAAATGACGGGGTACATTTTATTTTTATACATTGAATAGGGAACTTTCTTTTTATCAAGAAGCCTTCTGTTATGAAGTCCCTTGCATTCGGGATAGAAATCAGCAATCATAATAACATCGCCGTTCGGTGCAATTGCCATACAGGGGTCAATAAAGAAGCCTGATGCATAACAGTCATCGGTAATACGTGTTTCTCTTGCAGGGGGGCTGGCAATTGTTTGAATATCGCTCCAGGTTTCACCGCCGTCCTCGCTTCTTCTTATCGCAAGCTCTATGTACCCCCAGTCTGCACCGCAGGATTGTTTATCAATTGCAGCTATCAGGGTGTTGCCCGATTTGATAAGACTCGGAATACGGAAGGCAGTGCCGCCGTTTGAGCTGTTGCTGTGTTCAATCAGTTCTTTTTTCAAGAATTTTTCACTGTTGCCGCAGAAAATCAGTTTTTCTTCATACATATTCAGTTCCCCCACTTATAAATTTTATTAAATATTAACATATATTTTACTGTTTTGGAAGAGTATTTTTGTAAAACACTTGAAAAATTGTATTCAAAAATGTAAAATAATAAATGAAAATATTATGAAAGGGAGGAATAAAATGATCTGGACACTTAAAAAATGCTGGTATAGAATTTATCAAAGCGTATTTAAGGTTGCAATGTGTCTTATGGATTGGTCTTCTCCGGAGCTTTTAGAAGGCGCCGGCAGCATTCTGAAGCTTCCGCAGTTCATTAAGAGCAAGGGCATAAATAAGGTACTCGTTGTAACAGATAAAGGTTTGATGGGTCTTCATCTTCTTGATCCTATGTTTGAGAAGCTTGACGAAGTCGGTGTTGATTATGTTGTTTATGACGGCGTTCAGCCAAACCCTACAATTCCTAATATCGAGGATTGTAAGGATATGTATGTTAAGAACGGCTGTCAGGGCATCATCGCTTTCGGCGGCGGTTCACCAATGGACTGTGCCAAGGCTGCTGCTGCAAGAGTGGTAAGACCGAATAAGACTGTCAGACAAATGCGTGGTCAGCTTAAAGTACGCAAAGCATTACCGCCGTTCTTTGCAGTTCCTACTACTGCAGGTACCGGCTCTGAAACCACTGTTGCTGCAGTTGTTTCAGACCCTGAAACACACGAGAAGAACGCGATCAACGATACCTGTCTCAGACCGAAATATGCAGTGCTTGACCCTGAATTAACAGTCGGTCTTCCGCCGCATATTACATCTACAACAGGTATGGATGCGCTCACGCATGCTGTTGAAGCCTATATAGGTCGAAGCAATACGAAGGATACTATCCGTGAAGCAGAAGAAGCTACAAAGCTTATTTTTGCTAATATTGAAACAGCATATGCAGACGGCAAAAATATTGAAGCAAGACAGAATATGCTCAAGGGCTCATTCCTTGCAGGTCGTGCATTTACACACGCTTATGTTGGCTATGTTCATGCGATTGCACATAACCTCGGCGGTCTTTACGGCACACCTCACGGTCTTGCAAATGCAGTTATTTTACCGTATGTTCTTGATTATTATGCAGACGCTGCATATCCGAAGCTTGCCAAGCTGGCTGATTTAGTCGGTATCGGCAATGGTCTTGATACTGCAGGAAAGGGAAGAGCATTTATTGATGCAATCAGAACTTTGAATAAGAATATGAATATTCCTGAAAAGTTCGATTTCATTAAGGAGGAGGATTTACCGCTGCTCGTTGAGCGTGCACTTAAAGAAGGTAATCCGCTTTACCCTGTACCGAAAATTATGGATAAGAAGGACTGCGAAGCAGTAATTCGTTCATTTATGGCATAATTCAAATACTTATAAAAAAGCAGTCACGTCCCCGTGACTGCTTTTTGTGCTTTTTATGATTACATTTATTGCAATATTTTTTCCAATCATATATAATAAAAATATCTATGATTGGGAGGCTGTCTGTATGCATTACAATATTAAAACAGATAATTACAAAAATTTTTCAAAATTCAGCGAGAATATTATGTTCCCGCGTTCATATTTCATTCCCTTTTCGTCACTTAAGGAGCTTGATGGCACTGACATAAGAAATGAGCGTTACAGCTCATCAATGGTTGACTGTCTTTCGGGTGAGTGGGATTTTATTTATTATAAAAACTGTCTTGATATTCCGTCAGATTTTGATACAGCCAAAATCGGTTTTGATAAGGTGAATGTTCCGTCTGTATGGCAGCATACAGGATATGAGCCGCCTTACTATGTTAATCAGCGTTATCAGTTCAAACCAAATCAGCCTGAAATTCCTGAGGACTGCCCTGCAGGTGTTTACAGAAAAATGATTCATATTGAGGATGCATCACTGAACTATTACATCAGCTTTTTAGGTGTTGCAGGGGGCTTTGACCTTTTCTGCAACGGTAAATATGTTGGCTACAGTGAAGGCAGCCACAACACCTCACAATTTGAACTGAATGAATTTGTCAATGAGGGTGAAAATGAACTTATTGTTGTTAACTATAAGTGGTGCAACGGTACATATCTTGAGGCACAGGATATGTTCAGATGCAACGGTATTTTCCGTGATGTTCTGCTTTACAAAACAGGTGCAAATTCAATATATGATTTTGAACTGAAAACTGAATATATCACTGATAAAAAATATAAGCTTGAAATCAAGCCTTCATTGAAGCTTACCGATGACTGTCAGTTCACGGCCTTTTTATATGATGACGGCAAGCTGATTGCATCAAATTCCATTGAGGTTACACCGAAAGAAATTGACAAAATATCATTTGAGTCACTTGATGTCAGTGAATGGTCTGCTGAAATGCCGTATCTCTATGACCTTATTATTACACTTTCACAGGGTGAGGATATTATTGAGGTTGTAAAGAAGAATATCGGCTTTAAGCATATTGATATTCAGGGAAATGTGTTTAAGTTCAATAATCAGCCGATTAAGCTTTTGGGTGTTAATCATCATGACACCAACCCCAAAACAGGCTATGCAATGACTGTTAAGGATATGGAAAAGGACGTAAGGTTGGTTAAGGAGTATAACGGCAACTGTGTGCGTACCTCTCACTATCCTCCCGACCCGTCTTTCCTTGATTTATGTGATGAATACGGAATTTATGTTGTTGATGAGGCAGATATAGAAACACACGGACTGGAGGCTGAAACCCTTCAGCGAGGTGCATGCTCCCATAATCCGAAGTGGCAGAAGCATTATTGGGACAGAGTTTACAGAATGTTTGAGCGTGATAAAAATCATCCGAGCATCACAATGTGGTCACTTGGCAATGAGGCTCACGGCTATTTAAATCAGGACTACTGTTATAATGAACTGAAAAAATTAACTTCTATTCCTATTCATTATGAAGGTGTATGCAGAACAAAGCGCTGGGCATATGATGTTCTGTCACAGATGTATACGGCACCCGGAATATGCGAAAAGATTGCAAACGGCAGCGGTTTATCATCAAAGTATTATAAAAAACCGTTTTATCTTTGTGAGTATGCGCATGCTATGGGTGTAGGTGCAGGTGAGCTTGAAAGGTATGTTAAATGCTTTTACAGTTCAGCCAATATGATGGGCGGCTGTATCTGGGAGTTTGCAGATCATGCCGTTTACCACAATGATGGTGATTATGAATATACCTATGGCGGTGATCATGGCGAATGGAAGCACGATAGTAATTTCTGTGTTGACGGTCTGTTTTTTCCTGACAGAACACCGCATTCAGGTGCTTTGCAGATGAAGGCTTGTTACCGTCCTGTAAGAGCAAAGAGAATAAACAACAATACATACAGCTTTTTTAATCACAGATATTTTGAAAATGCAGTGTTTACTGTTAAATATTCAGTGCTTGAAAATGGTGAGCTTACTGAAAACGGCGAATTTGATCTTGATATTCAGCCGCAGCAGGCATATGAGTTTAAGCTTGATAATATAAGCTTTAACAGTAAAAATAATACTGTTATTCAATTTGAATATTTTGACAATGATTTTGCTGTTGCAGGTGAGGAGATTGAGCTTTCCTCAGGTAAATTGCCGTTTGACAGCAGGGGCAGAACTGCACCGAGGGTGCAGGCAAGCGAAAAGAGGCTGTTTATCTATTTTGATAATGGCTCTATGATTTTTGATAAGAATACCTGCTGTATTGATTCTTATACTATAAACGGAAGAGAGATGTTTAATCAGCTCCCGGATGGTCATTTTAAGGGGCTTGGGTTACAGTTTTACCGTGCACCGCTTGATAACGATATGTATATTAACAAAATCTGGGATAAGCTCAGACTCGATAATACATATTCTGTAAACCGCGGATGTACCTGTAATGAAAACAGTGATTGCTTTAAAATAAGCTTTAAATCTACTGTTCAGACCTCCAATAAGAAAAAGGTTGCGGCAGTACAGATTACATATAGTATTTACAGTGATGGTACTGTAAAAGCTGACTATAATATTTTATCCGGCGGAAGAGTAGCTATGATACCTCGTTTTGGCGTTCAGCTCGAATTGAAAAAAGAATTAAATGAGGTTCGGTATCTTGGTTTAGGTCCTGTGGTTAATCTTCCTGATTTTAAAGAGCATGCTTTGACAGGTATTTATGATAATACTGTGCAGGGAATGTATGAGAATTATATTATGCCCCAGGAAAGTGCAACAAGATGCAGCACAAGATTTGCACAGGTAACTGACAAGAACGGAACAGGTCTTAGATTTGATGCTGTTAACAAGCCGTTTGTTTTCAGTGCAGCACCGTTCACGCCCTGGCAGTGTGCAAAGGCAAAGCACAGGGATGATTTAACTGATAATACAGTTTGCATTAATCTTGATGCAGAGGTTATGGGTGCCGGTTCAAATGCCTGCGGTCCTAAGCCGGCAAAAGAGTATTGTCTTGGCAGCCTGCAGGGAAAGACCTTCAGTTTTGTCATGAGCCCTGTTTTCGGCAGTGATGACAGTGAAGAAGAGTAAATGATTTCAGCGTTTTACCTTTGGAGGTAACAATGAGAATTTTAACGGCTAAACAGATTAAAGCAGTTGAGGAAAGTGCATTTCAAAATGAGTTTACCGAAGAGGGACTTATGAAATGTGCAGGTACAGCCTGTTTTAACAAAATAGTAAAAAAGTATGGTGACGCACTGAAAAGCAGCAGTGTGGCAGTGCTGTGCGGTAACGGTAAAAATGCAGGTGACGGCTTTGTCATTGCAAGACTGCTGTGTGATATAGGTGTTGATGCAGTTATTGTTATTGCCGATAAAATGCCTGAGCTGAGAGAGCCGCTGATGTATTATAACGAAGCACTTGAGAACGGAGTTAAATCAGTTGCTTTTGATGATTATAATTTTGATTGCGGTTTTATTGTTGATTGTCTGTTCGGTATCGGCTTTCACGGAGAAGCAAGAGCACCGTTCGATGCAGTTTTTAATGCTGTTAATGCGGCAGGTGCAGTCGTTATAAGCATTGATACGCCAAGCGGTACTGATGCCACAACAGGTGAGGTTATCAATGCGGTGAAGGCAGATTATACTATTGCAATATCAACACTGAAATATGCTCACGTTCTTCCTCCTGCAAACGAATACTGCGGTGAGGTGTCCGTTGTGAATATCGGTATACCTGAAAAGTACTATGACGAGGATTGTGCACATACAATCACCTCGGCGGATGTTAAATCGGGATTTGCAAAAAGAACTAAAAATTCACACAAGGGCAGCTTCGGCAGACAGCTTAACATTTGCGGGTCTTATCATATGCCCGGAGCATCGGTGATTTGTGCGAAAGCAGCACTTAAGACAGGTGTGGGGCTTCTTGAATGTGTTTTTCCTAAATCTGCCTATCCGGTTATGACTTCTCATTTAATTCAGCCGATTTTTAAACCTGTATGTGAAAACGAAAGCAAGACAATATCAATCGGTGCGATGAATGATGTTACTGAGTCACTTAATCGTGCCGATGCTGTGGCAATCGGCTGTGGTATAGGAAACAACGACGATACACAGGTTGTAACTGCACAGGTCATAAAAAGCTCATTGGTACCTGTTGTTTTGGATGCTGACGGTATTAATTCGGTGGTGCCCTTCATAGATATTATTAAGGACAAAAAAGCACCTTTGGTTATTACGCCGCACCCTGCTGAAATGGCACGCCTTATCGGTGAAAGCACTGAATATGTGCAGTCAAACAGAATTGCGGCTGCAAAGGCTTTCGCCGAAGAAAATGACTGTGTAGTTGTTTTAAAGGGTGCAAACACTGTTGTTACTGACGGCAGACAGGTGTTTGTTAATACCACAGGCAATGCAGGAATGGCAATGGGCGGTACCGGTGATATGCTTACAGGCATGCTGACATCCTTTATTGCACAGGGACTTTCTCCGCTTCAGGCGGCAAAATCAGCAGTTTATATTCACGGGCTTTGCGGTGATATAACTGCCGAGGAGCTTTCGCAAAGAGGAATGACCGTTGATGATATGCTTTCGCTTTTAGGTGCTTTAATGTCAAATTTTGAATAGGACTGATGCACTTGAAAAGGTTAATGCCCATTTTATTAATAATGCTTTTATTCACAGGCTGTGAAGTAAAAGAATATACCCCCGAAATACCTATGTCCTTTACACAAAAGGCTAAGGTTATGTCGGGGGATTTTTCGTTTGAATGCGAAATTTGTAAAACGGAAAACGAAGTTAAAACAACTGTATCCTCTACCGCTGCAAGCGGTATGGTTATGACATATGACGGCGAGGTGCTTAATTTTAACTATCGTGAATATTCATATGATATAGATGGTGCGGGCTTTGAACGCTCAAATATTTCAATAGTCATTTATGAGGTTTTTGACAGCCTTATTTCACTTTCTCAACCTAATGCTAAGAAGATAGAAAACGGATATCAGTATTACGGTAAAACCTCACTGGGAGATTTTGTCTTGATACAGAATGAGAATAATACCCTGCGTTCATTGTCAATAAAGAGTGCAAATTTGGAAATTGAGTTTTTATAATTGTATTATGACAGCTTTCGGGAAGTAAGATGAAGTTTTTTTTACAAAAGTCTGACGGCAGGAGAGCAATCTCCTGCCGTCATTTGTGTGTATTAATCGCTAATTAGCAACCACAGCCGCAATCATTGTTACCACAGCCACAACCGCCGAAGCTGTTGCCGCAACCGCCGCCTGCAAGCAGAAGGATGATGATAAGGATGATAATCCATGAACCGCAGCCACCGAAGTTATTGCATCCGCAACCCATATTTGCAACCCCCTTTCGCGTTTCTAAACCATCCTATGACGAAAAGGGGGAATGTGTTACAATGATATAAAATAATTTTAATTTTGCTGATTCATATTCTGTCTGCTCTCGATATCCACAAGTGATTTGTCAACTGTTTTGAAGTCGTTTTGTCCGAAAACAATTGTTGCAACTGCAGTGTTAACCTTGAATAAAAAGGTCTGGAATGTAACTGTTAATGTTTGTGATATGCTCTGGAAAACTGCATAGCACAGCATATGAACAATCAGTCCGGCACCGTTCTGAAAGAAAACAAGTGTAAACATTGACATCAGAGTGTATATTCCGGAACGTCCGAAAGCACCTGCCGTAAAACAGATACGTTCTTTTGAAGTTAAATATTTTTTATTTTCTCCTTTTCATAAGCGCGGGCATGATAACAGGTGCCTCTTCGCCGGCATTTGACATTTGTTCAAGCAACAGGTATTTAAGCTCCTGCCTTACGTGTTTATATCTTGAATTTTTAACAAGATTGTGTTTTTCGTCAGGGTCTTTCTTCAAATCATAAAGATAGCTTTCCCAATATATATTAGAACTGTGATGAGCATGTCCCATCGGCGCCATATCACGTACTTCATATTTAAAACGCTCTGTTCTTATTGCTCTTGAATTTGATGCCTCGCTGATTTGAATGAATACACAGTTTCTTTTTTCGTCAGGCTTATCAATCTGCTTTGTTAAGTCAACACCTGAATAATCATTAGGTATCTGTATTCCTGCCATTGAAAGCATTGTAGGCGGCAGGTCAATGAGTGACGACAATCTTTCTTCACATTTTCCGCCTTCAAATCCGCCACCCTTAATTATAAGCGGTGTATGTGTGGCACTTTCGTGACAGCAGCGTTTGTATTCAGAATTTCTTGTTTTAAAGTGAGCCCCGTGATCGGAGGTGTATATAATGATTGTATCATCATATATTCCCTCTGTCTTTAGTTTTTCAATCAGCTTTCCCACATTATAGTCAAGTCTGTTGCAGGCAGATATGTAATCGGGGTATTCCTCTTTATAATTGCCTTTGAGAAATGTTAAATCGTCGGGCAGGGGATAGTCTTTGAAATTATCAATTGTTTCCTTATATCCCTCAATATGCTTGTGATCATTTTGATGATGCGGCTCAAGCTGGCTGATAAACATAAAGAACGGCTTTTCTTTATCTCTGTTTTCAATAAATTCCAGTGCATAGTCATTAATACAATCAGCTCTGTAGCCTTTGAAATCAAGCTTGTTTCCGTCACCGTCAAAAACATAGCCGTCATAGCCGTGTGAAGTGAATTCAAGAACATCGGCAGCACGCCAGTACTGATAACCGCCCTGCTTGTTTTTTGGTACAGCGGTCTTTTCACAGTGAAGTCCTACACCCGGCAAACGGTCAGAGGCAAGGTGCCACTTGCCGATATAAGCTGTCTGATAGCCGGCATCATTGAAATGATGGGCTAAGGTCTTTGTGTTTTCGGGCAGCGGTATTCCGTTCCAGTAGCATCCGATTTGTGTTGCGTATTTTCCGGACTGCAGGCACGCTCTTGCAGGACCGCAAACAGGCTGGCAGGTGAAGTTGTTTTCAAACTTAACACCCTCCTCGGCAAGATGGCAAAGATTGGGTGACACAGTTTCGTTAATCGTGTCCCATCTTTGCTGGTCTGAAAAATAGAAAATAATATTCTTCTTTTTCATAAATAACCTCCATATATTTATTTTGTAATAAAACCAACAGCGGCATTATAAATATTGATGATTGCAACAACTATAAGCACTGCCGAAAATATTTTTGTAATCGTTTTGTTTGATAGCTTTTTATTTAGCTGTGAGCCGATTATTCCACCGATAACAGATACAGCCATTGCAATTAAAATAATCGGTGTGAATTCTTTATATGGAACAAACTGATTATTAATAAATATAGTAATCAGTTGACTTAGCTGGCTGAAAAATATAATTGCAACCGAATAGACAGCGCTTTCTTTTAATGTGAATGAGAACAAAAGCACAAGGAAGGTGGTGTTAATCGGTCCGCCGCCGATACCTAAAAATGCACTCATTAAGCCGAGCATAAGTCCTATCAGAACTATTGCAGCAGGATTTTTGATTTCAAAGCTTTTTATATTTTTTGAGTTAATATAAATGATAACAAAGATGATAAATGCTGCTATTATAACTGCCTGTATACCTTTAACCATATTTGAATTCAGTCTTTCCAGCACTAAATCAAATATTTCATTTCCGATTATTCCGCCGAATACGGATCCTGCCGAAACAAGCAACACTACTTTTTGCTTTATGGGTGTTTTAGCCTTTATATGCTTGATTGATGAGCTTATGCTCATGGCAAATACTGCACAGGTTGATATGAAACCGACTGTTTCAACACTGTGTATTCCTATGAAATCAAGGAGCGGTTTTATGATGACACCGCCGCCGATACCTACAATAGCACCAACTGTGCAGGCTATAAATATTATTGCACTGTATAAAATGGTTATCATTATTATTTCCTCGGTAATTTATTTGCAGACGCAATAGAAATTGGACTCCCAGGCAGGTATGTATTTGCTGTGCCTGAAATATATTTTGTATTCCGGATTTATTTTCATTATCTTCATTGGCAGTGAGAAGATATCCTCATTTCTGTGATAAGCACAGATGTATAGCTTTGGGCTGTATGTTTTTATTGTTTTTTCAGCACCGTTCAGTGCCTGCAGCTCACTTCCCTCAATGTCCATTTTTATCATTGTAACAGAGGAATCAATCAGACTGTCAAGGTCACAGACTTCAACAGGTATGCCTTTGCTTGAAAGCTTGGAATTTCTGCTGCCCTGTCTGTCAAAAATAAGAGTGTCACGTCTGCTCCATGCACCCATATTGTAAATGTCGATATTTGTCAGATTTTCTGTGTTTTTAGAAAGCTTTCTGAAATTCTTTGGGTCAGGCTCAAGGGCATAAATATGCTCATATTTTCCATTTGTATATGCTGTGAACTCTCTTATTGTATCACCGTCATAAGCCCCTAAATCAGCAATTATTTCATTGTTGTTGAGATTAAGCAGTTTACTGTATACCTCGTTTTTGTCACAGAATGAATTAAAAAGGTAATCAACCTTTCCTGATATTTTAAAATTAATTATATCAAGGTAAACACTTTTGCTTTCGTCATCTGCAAGGTGATTATAGACAAAATCAAATTTATCCTCGTTTTCTTTAACGTATTCCGTGGTGAAAAGTCCGCCGCCCGCAACAGGAACATCCGGAGCAAAAACAGGGTGTTCATTATTAATTCTTTTTATATTTTCGAGTACATTATCAAGGTGCGTGGCAAATGCAAGAACTACATTGAAAACATCATATTCACGGCAAATATCACTGTATTTCTTTACCTTGTATCCTAAAAAGCTGTGACCTCTTACAAATTCATCACTGGCAAAAATTTCATCCACCTTAGCTCCGTAGCTTTCAAGAGTGCTGATTATTTTTTCTGCTCCGTTGCCCATACCGTAAACCGCAATAGGCTTGCTGTCACGAACAAGATAGTCCCAGATATTCTCTTTTTCCTTAAGAAGTTCAAGCATTGATATCACCTGTTTATGATTATAGCATATATTACAAGACTTTACAAACTAATAATTTTATTATATAATAACTAATAAATATTTCTATATATTGGAGGGATATGCCTAAATGGGCGGTGGTCTTAGAAGGCTTTTTAAAAAGGAAAGCTCCACTGAGGAAGAAATCAAGCAATTAGTGGAGGGCGACGAAAATGTCGGTGAGCTTGAAAAAAATCAGAGGGTTATGATTAACAATATTTTTGAATTTGACGATTTGAATGCCGGCGACATTATGACACATAGAACAGATATTGATGCTGTTGATATTAATGATTCTATTGAAGAGGCAGTAAAGCTGTCTATAAATGAGGGAAGATCCAGAATTCCTGTTTTTAAAGAGGATTTAGATAATATTTGCGGCATAATATATGTAAAGGACCTGCTCAAATTTGTCGGTACAAAAATATCAGGTGATGACAGATTGACCGACTATATCCGCAAGCCGCTTTTTGTGCCGGAAACAATTCCCTGCGGAAAGCTTTTTGCTCAGATGACTGAAAAAAGAACCATGATGGCAATTGTTGTTGACGAGTACGGCGGAACAGCCGGACTGGTTACCACTGAGGACGTTATGGAATGTATTTTCGGTAATATCCGTGATGAATATGATAACGAGGAAGAACAGGTAACAAAAATTGACGACAAAACCTATACCTTTGACGGAATCAGTGATATTGACGATGTAAGCGAGGTTTTGGGTGTGGAGTTCCCTGAAGGTGATTATGATACCCTTGCAGGTTTTGTTATTAATCTTCTCGGCTTTTTGCCTACGGGTGAAAATACCGAGCAGGAGGTTTGTACCTATGAGGGCTTAACCTTTACTGTTTTGGAAGTCAGTGACAGACGAATTGAAAAAATAAAAGTAGTGAAAAATAATGATTGAACAGATAATTGAGTTTGAAGCACTGGAGCAGGCAGTGAGCCTGTTTGGCAGCTTTGATGAAAATATAAAGTTAATCGAAAAGGAATACAGTGTATCCATAATATCACGCGGTACGGATTTAAAGGTAGTGGGTGATGCAGAGAATGTTTCAAAGGCAACAAGGGCACTGAACTCTATGCTTATGCTGATAAGCAAGGGTGAGAGCCTCACCAACCAGAATGTCAGGTATGTTCTGTCACTTGTTAATGAGGGCAATGAGGACAAGCTAAGCTCCATGAGCGGTGATTCAATCTGTATCACCTCAAAGGGTAAGCCTGTCAAGCCTAAAACACTGGGGCAGAAGAAGTACTGTGAGGCTATAAGAAATAATACAATAACTTTTGGTGTGGGTCCTGCAGGAACAGGTAAAACCTATCTTGCCGTTGCAATGGCAGTTACTGCATTCAGGGCAAAAGAGGTTAACAGAATTATACTGACCCGTCCTGCTGTTGAAGCCGGTGAAAAGCTCGGCTTTCTTCCGGGTGATTTGCAGAGCAAGGTTGACCCTTATTTAAGACCGCTTTATGATGCTCTTTTTGATATGCTTGGTGCTGAAAATTTTCAGCGCTGTCAGGAGCGTGGTGCAATTGAGGTTGCACCGCTTGCGTATATGAGAGGGCGTACTCTTGATGACAGCTTTATTATTCTTGACGAGGCACAGAACACCACATCTGAGCAGATGAAAATGTTTTTGACACGTCTTGGCTTCGGTTCAAAGATGGTGATAACAGGTGATATTACACAGATAGATTTGCCCGACGGTAAAAAGTCAGGGCTTAAAAAGGTTTTAAAAATTCTTAAAGATATTGATGATATTGCAACCTGCAGATTTAATCAGAAGGATGTTGTTCGCCATAAGCTTGTGCAGGATATTGTCAATGCATACCAAAAATATGAGGAGGGAAAGTAATGGACACCGTAAAGGTTATGATTTCAAATGAACAAAAAAAGGTAAAGATTCCAACAGGTATCCGGTTGTTAATCAGACGCTGCTGTCACGCTGTACTGGAGCTTGAAAATTTCGACGGCTCGGCTGAGGTTAGTGTTACCTTTGTTGATAATGAGCGTATTCACGAGCTGAATAATCAGTACAGAAATATTGACAGAGAAACAGATGTACTGTCTTTTCCGCTTGGTGAAAACGGTGTTTATGACACGAATCTTGACACAGGCTCAAAAATGCTTGGTGACATAGTTATTTCTGTTGAGAAGGCTGTGGAGCAGGCTGAACTATATAATCATCCGCTGCAAAGAGAAATTGGATTTTTAACAGTACACTCCATGCTGCATCTGCTTGGCTATGACCATGAAGCAGGCGGTCTTGAAGAGGTACATATGCGTGAGAAGGAAGAAACCGTACTTACACAAATCGGTTGGAAGCGTGACAACAGCTACTATATGGGTGACGAATAATGACTAAAACCGCTTTTATTGCCATTGTAGGCAAGCCCAATGTGGGCAAATCTTCAATACTTAATAAAATACTCGGTCAGAAAATTGCTATCGTTTCATCAAAGCCTCAGACCACCAGAACTAAGATAATGGGTGTTTTGACAGAGGATGAAACACAGCTTGTTTTTACCGATACACCCGGCTTCCATATTGCACATAATAAGCTTGGCGAAAAAATGAATGCGACTGTGGGTGACACTGTCGGCGGTGTGGATGCCTGTCTGTTTATTGTTGAGCCAAAGGGTAAGCTCAATGAACAGGAGCTGCAGCTTATTGAAATGTTCAAAAAGCAGAAATGCCCTGTTATTCTTGCAATCAATAAAATTGATACGGTAGCCGATAAAAAGGAACTGCTTGAAAGAATTGTTGAGATTAATTCAATGTTTGACTTTACCGCAGTTGTTCCTGTCAGTGCCACTGAGGGTGACCACGTTGATGAGCTTGTTGACGAGCTGAAAAAGCTTGCCTTTGAGTCACCGCACTTTTTTCCTGACGATACATTGACAGACCAGCCTGAGCGTGTTCTGGCTGCTGAAATTATCCGTGAAAAAATCTTAAGATTAATGGATAAGGAAATTCCGCATGGTATTGCTGTAGCCGTTGAAAAGATGCGTGAGCGTGATGATAAGGATATACTTGATATTGAGGCTACAATCTATTGCGAAAGGGAAAGCCACAAGGGTATGGTCATCGGCAAAAACGGTGCTATGCTCAAAAAGGTTTCAACCTATGCAAGGCAGGATTTAGAAAGTTTTTTCCGGATTAAGGTTAATCTTCACTGCTGGGTTAAGGTTAAGCTTGACTGGCGAAACCGCGAGGGCTTAATCCACAATTTCGGATTGGATTAATTTAACATAACTAATTGCACCGCCATAGTATAAAATAACTGTGGGGTGTTATTTATGGATGATAAATGGAAGGAATTCTGGAGCAGTGGCTCTGTTAACGATTATTTAAGTTATAAGGAAAATGAAAAGGTGAGTGATGATGGCAACCACTACCAAGGGCTTAGTAATAAGGGAACAGACAATAGGGGAGAGTGACCGTTTAGTTACTCTCCTTACTGCTGATTATGGACTTGTTCGTGCCTTTGTCCGCGGTGCCAAGCAGATTAAAAACAGGCTTGCATCGTCAACATCACTTTTTGCTTACAGTGATTTTTCACTTTACCGTGGAAAAGATGCTTTTATAGTGGATAATGCAACACCTATTGAGGTGTTTTTTGATTTAAGATTTGATATAGTAAAACTGTCTCTTGCTCAGTATTTTGCACAGCTTGCCTATGAGGTAGGTGAGGAGGAGCAGCCTGCGGAAGAAATGCTTTCTGTTATGCTTAATTCACTTCATCTGCTTTGCAACAGCAGCAAGGATATAAGGCTGATTAAAGCAGCCGTTGAATTTCGTTTGATGTCCCTTGGCGGTTATATGCCAAGTATTTTAGCCTGTGCAAAATGCTCTGTATATGAAACGGATTTAATGTATTTTGATACAATGAACGGTTTGATTTATTGTGAAAACTGTGGTGTGCCGGGCTCAACACCCTGCCCTAAAAATGTTATAACAGCCGTTCGGTTTGTTTGCCTTACCGAGCCTAAAAAGATTTTTTCATTTACCCTCAGTGAGGAAAATCTTAACCTTTTATGCGACATCAGTGAAAAATATATGATGTCAAGAATACAGAAGAATTTGCCGACATTAGCGTTTTATAAAGGAATAGTATAATGGATAAAAATTTTAAAACACTTGAATTGGATATAATTTTGGAAAAGCTGGCGAATGAATGTACCTGCGACGATGCAAAGGATTTAGCACGGAATCTGAAGCCCTGTACCGATTTAAATGAGGTTGAGCTTTTGCTCAGTCAGACCGAGGATGCCTTTTCACTTCTGGCTCGCTTCGGCGGTCCGTCATTCTCCGGACTTAAAAATGTTAATAATCCGCTGCACAGAGCGGCGGCAGGCGGTTCGCTTAATCCCAAGGAACTGCTTGATATAGGATACTGCTTAAGGTCAATCCGTGCCCTTGATGAGTGGCATGGTCACTGCAGCGGTGTAAGAACAAATCTTGATTTTTTCTTTGAGGGTATTACCACGAATAAATACCTTGAAACAAAGATATTCACCTCAATTATCAGTGAGGAGGAAATAGCCGATAAAGCCAGTGAGCTTTTGTCAGACATAAGAAGAAAAATCAGGTCAAAGGAAAGCTCAATCCGTGAAAAGCTTGACGGAATGCTCCATTCCGCCCACTATCAGCCATACTTGCAGGAGGCTATTGTTACGCAGCGTAACGGCCGCTTTGTTGTGCCTGTTAAGGCAGAGCACAGGGGTAATGTTCCGGGTCTTGTTCACGATACATCTTCAACAGGTGCGACTGTGTTCGTTGAGCCTTCCTCGGTTGTGGATGCCAACAATGATATCAAGGTTCTGCAGGGTAAAGAGCGTGATGAGATTATGCGTATACTTTTTGAGCTTTCTGCCGAGGCAGGGGAGTTTGCTGAGAGTATCAAGCATTCGTTTAACTGTGCTGTTATGCTGAATCTGATTTTTGCCAAGGCTCATCTTGCCTATAAAATGAAAGCAACAAAACCTATCCTGAATAATGAAGGTATAATTCAGCTGAAAAAAGCACGTCATCCCCTTATTGATAAAAACAAGGTTGTGCCGACTGACATTATCTTGGGTGAGGAGTATGACACGCTCGTAATCACAGGTCCTAACACAGGCGGTAAAACAGTTACACTTAAAACCCTGGGTCTGCTCAGTGCCATGGCAATGTGCGGTCTGCTGCTGCCTGTTGCCGACAGGTCAAGACTTGCAGTCTTTGATAAAATTCTGGTTGATATCGGTGATGAGCAGAGTATTGCCCAGTCGCTTTCAACTTTTTCTGCTCATATGGTCAATATTATTGATATTATGTCAAAGACAGATCATAATTCACTTGTACTTATTGATGAGCTTGGTGCAGGCACTGACCCTGTTGAGGGTGCTGCTCTTGCTGTTTCTATCATAGAAAAGCTACGGGCACAGGGGGCAACCATTGCTTCCACAACACACTATGCAGAGCTTAAGGCATATGCACTTGAAACAGCGGGTGTAACCAATGGCTGCTGTGAGTTTGATGTTGATACTTTAAGACCTACATACAGGCTGCTTATCGGTGTTCCTGGAAGATCAAATGCTTTTGCAATCACCACACATCTTGGTATGGATAAATCGGTTGTTGACAGTGCCAAGGCTATTGTAGGCAGTGATAACCGTGATTTTGAAGCAGTGCTTGAAAAGCTTGAGGAGTCAAGGCAGGCATTGGAGGATGAACGTAAAATTGCCGAGGAAATGACGGCGAGAGCAAAGAAGATTGAGGAAAGAGCACAGAGTGAAAGGGATAAAATTGAAACCCTTAAGCAGCGTGAGCTTGACAAGGCAAAGCGTGAGGCTGAAAAGCTGATTGATGCTGCAAAACGTAAATCAAGCGAATTTCTGCTTGAGCTTGAAAAGCTGAAAAGAGAGCAGAACAGTTCAAATGCGACGGAGATTGCCCGCAAAACCCGCCGAGCTGTTAAAAACCAGATGGGCGAAATGGATGAGCTTGTTAACCCGATGGAGCTTGCCGATAACTGGGACGATGATTATAAGCTGCCGAGAAAGCCTGTGGCTGGTGACAGGGTTGTAATCCGTGGTATCGGTGAGGGTGAAATTGTTGAGATAAAAGAAAATAATATTCTTGTTAAATCAGGGCTTTTAAAAACACGTGTTAAAATGGGTAATATTATGCTTCTTGATAAACCGGTAAAAAAGCAGAAATCTGCTCAGCACAATGTGTATCGTACCTCATCAAGGGCAGATGCCGATGTGAAAACTGAGCTTGATCTCAGGGGCAATATGGTTGATGAGGCACTGGGGGAGCTTGGGCTCTTTATTGATAAGTGCGTCCTCAACAGTATTGAGGAAATCCGAATTATTCACGGCAAGGGAACAGGTGCGTTGAGAGCGGCTGTTACGGATTATCTCAGAACACATCCGAATATCTCAGAATACCGCCTCGGCAAATACGGCGAGGGCGAAAACGGTGTAACGATTGCAAAACTTAAATAATATAAAAAAGACTTGTTCAAAAATGAACAAGTCTTTTTTATATTATATTTTGTTTATTTCTTATATTTTACAATATTTCCGTCTTTATCCCAACTGGTTTCAAAGGCTCTGGTGTATTCGTTACCATTTGAATCCTTGTAGGTTAAGCCGTCATCCTGTATTTTTAATGTATGCCCTGTATCAAAGTACAAATAACCCTCGCTGTCAATATAGCACATATCGTGCTCATATTTTTCACCCTTGGTGTTTATAAGGTAATAGTGCTTAATATATCCGCTCTTATCTCCCGGATCTTCATTCATTGTGTAAAGTGTATAGCGGGTTCCATCTTTTTCAAAATAGGGGAGTAAATCATAACTGTAGATTAGTCCGTTTTTTGCATAACAGCCTTTTCCCACGGATAGCATCTTTTTGAATAATTCATTATCCTCAAAATTCTGAGCAACAAAATTACCATTGTCAAATTCAATTATGTTGATATATTGCAGATTTGTTTCAGAGCTGAAAGAAATATAACTGTACGGGGTGCTGCCTAAAACAAAATACATATCGTCGGACACCTTGAATTGACTCAGCCGATTATATTCCTCGCGTGAAATATTTTTCATTGCGTCAAACATACTGCCAAGCATATTTACGGTGCTTTTGTATTCCTCATATGAAATCGGATAGGGTATAAGCTCAGTGTTTGTCAGCCTTGCAATTTCATCAAAGCTTGCATTTGGATTTGCCTTGATAATGTCAGCAATTTCATTTTGTCTGTTAAAAATATCAATTGTTTCCTGAGGGTATACATTAATTTGAAATTGCCTTTGGTATTTATAAACGTCACCGGTAAGAAAATTCCATTCATATTTAGAAATATATTTGTCATTTTTACTTGGTTTGCATATCAAGGAATACGGAGCATATTTGCTGTAAAAGTCAAAGCTCTCATCATCTGTATGTTTGTCCATATCAAAGCGTGTTATTTCATCAAGCTCGTTTTCCGTTGTTAAAAGCTGTTTGATACAAGGGTAATCATAGTTGTCGTAATATGGCTGATAGTTTAAACCAAAATATATTGTATAATCGTTATAAAAAGAGTCGTCCAGAATGCTTCCGCTGTCCACAAGTCCGTAATTTGAAACAACAAGATCATTGTAACTGCCTTCTTCCTGTCGTTCAATTTCTATCTGAACCAAATTTTTTGCAAAAGTTATTCTTTGTGTTACACCGTTTTTATCCACGTATGCATTGTATTCATCATCAAAGGTGTCAACATAGTCGTAAACATCATCAAAGGTTTTGCAGTTTTTTGCAATGTCAAGCATTTTGCTATACTGATTATAATAATCTTTTTTTAGATGGTTTTTTGTATCAAAATAGTTGTACACAAAAAATCCGCTGATTATAACGCAGATTAATGCAATAACAATGGTCAATCTACTTGTAAACTTTTTAAAATGATTGTCAAACAATGAGTTGCTATTTGTGCTGTGTTTTATGTAATAGCTAAGGGATGTCAGTATTGTAAACAGTGCCAAAACACAAAATAAAGCAATTGCAATAATTATAATTACTTTGCTTTTTTCGTGGTCTGCATTGCAGATTTGATGATTGAATATCAGCCTTTTTAATTTGTTGAAATCGCCGCTTACTAATCTGTTGAAGTTTTTGGTGCATAAAAAGATAAATGCACCTGTGCCTGTTGCTCCGACAATATTACATATGGTTGCCTGCAATCGGTTTCTTTTAAGTGTTACAAATCCCATTATAAAATATATGGCTGCAGCAATACTTATTCCTGCAATATTTAATGGTACAATTGCAATGTCGTCAAATATATATTTGCTCATCAGGTAATATGCACCGCCAAGTAGCAGCAGCCATATTACTGTGCAGATTATATCCCCGACCGGTGTGTAAAAATCGTTGTGCAGTGTTCCTAACTGCTCGGCAATGTCTGTGCCCTCGCCCATTTTTTCAACAGCCATTTCCTCGGCTTTTTCTGCATCATATCCGATTTCCTCGTTGAATTCTTTATGCTTGAGTATGTGATCGGTTAACTCAGCCTCAACCTTACGCTTTTCTTTGGCATCAAATATTTTTGAGGTAGCATCTTTTATATAATCGTTAATATTCATTGTGCGAAATTAAGTACCTTTTTAACGGAAACTGAGAATTGTTCAAATTCCTTTTTTCTGTCACAAAGGTGTTTTTTGCCTTTCTTAGTGATATGATAGTATTTTCTTTTTCTGCCTTCTACATTTTTCCAATAGGATTCAACGAATTTCTCTTTTTCAAGAGCATGAAGCAGGGGATACATTGTACCTTCCTTGAGTGAAAAGGCGTTTTCACTTCTTTGTTCAAGCTCTTTAGAAATTCGATAGCCGTACATATCCTCTTTCTCAATTACTGCAAGTATCAAGGTGGGAGTGCTGCCGCTTACGAGTTCTTTGCTGAATTTCATTTTGTCAGCTCCTTTCGTCTGCATAGATAATCTATGTATAAGATATCATAGCACAGTAAAATTGTCAAGAAAAAAGAGAGGTAACCCTCCCTTTTTCTTATATAAACACAAAATGAATTAAAAGCATATATCCGATTGTTCCGACTGCTATGCTGAGCAGTGTGTTCTTTTTCCATATATGTACAGCTGCGGTTGCTGTGATTGCAATTATTTGCGGAATAATTAAATTTATATCACCCTTTGTGAAATCCCTAAGACAGTATACAATAAGAACACCGATTATTGCCACAGGGAGAATTTCACCGAGATAGTGAACAAATTTTGGAACTTCTTTTTTTCCGGGGAAAAGTGCGAACGGAAAAAGTCTTGTTGCAAAGGTGCATATTGCAGCTACCGCAATTATAAGTATGGTTTCTTTAATACTAAGGGGCATATCACATTACCTCCTTGCCGAAATACGGCTTTGCGGCTGACATAACAGCTACAGTAAGTATCAGTGTAGGAAGCAGAAAATTCTCTGCTCCGAAAATGATCAGACACAGTATCGCACAAAGAATACCTATAAAGCCAACAAGCTTTCCTCTGCCTTTTTTATCACGCACAAGGTCGATGAAAATAACCACAAAAAGTGCGGTCATTGAAAAGTCAATGCCTGTGAAGTCTATTGGAATAATCTGCCCTGCCAAAGAACCGATGACAGAGCCGAGTATCCAGTAAATGTGGTCAAAAACACCAATTAAAAATCTTGCGTGTGCTTCGTTAACATTTTCAGGAACTGTGGTGATAGAGGTGTTGACTGAATAGGTTTCATCAGTCAGGCTGAAAATCATAAACGGATACCGCCACTTACCCTGTTTGAATTTATCAACATAGCTTAATCCGTAGAACATATGCCTTGAGTTGATAAACAGTGTCATCATTGCAACAGTGGGCAAGCCTGCACCCTGACGCAGTAAGTCCACAAGCAGGAACTGTCCTGAGCCTGCATATACTGTCAGTGAAATAAATATGGCCCATATGAAATTGTAGCCTGCATCATACAGCATGATTCCGAAGGCAGAGCCAAGGAACAGATAGCCAAAAAGTACAGGCAGTGATTTTTTTAATGCAAACTGCAATGTTTCTTTCTTATTCGTCATAGCCAAACTATTATAATATAGAAATGCTGCATATTCAAGATAATTTATAATTTGATAAGAAACCATCATCCAAAAACAAATATTAATTATAACAAATTGTTAAAAATATTAATATACCATTGACTGATGTTGAAAATTATTGTACAATATGCACAATGAATAAATTAAGAAGGTGTTTATTATGAGTAACAACGCAGGCAATATCAGGAATATAACTTTGGTAGGGCATGCCTCAAAAGGCAAAACAACGCTCTGCGAGGCAATGCTGAATATAGCAGGTGTTACTGAAAGACAGGGTAAAGTTCTTGACGGTAATACAGTATGTGACTTTGATTCTGAGGAAAGAAAAAGAAAAATCGGTATTTCAAGTGCAGTTGCATCAATTAAATATAAAGGTAAGGATATTAATTTTATAGATACGCCGGGTTTGTTTGATTTTGCAATGGGCAGTGCCGAGGGCGTCAGAGCGGCTGACACGGCAATTATTGTTGTTTCTGCACGCTCAGGATTGGCAGTGGGTGCTGAAAAGGCATTTAAAAATGCCGGCTCAAAGGGGCTGGCAAGAATTTTTGTCACAACAAAAATGGATGATGCAAGAGCAGATTTCTATAAAAGCTTTAACGGAATTGTTGCCAAGTTCGGCACACAGGTTTGTCCTGTAGTTGTGCCGGTTCTTTCAGCAGGTGAGGTGCGTTCCTACTATAATATGATAGAGGATAAGGCATATGTTTATGAAAACGGCACGAAAAGAGAAGTAACTCCCGAGCCTGCCGATGTTCCGAGGTTTGAGGCTATCAAGGCGGTTTTTGCCGAGGCAGTGGCTTCAAGTGATGAGGAGCTTATGGAAAAATACTTTGAGGGTGAGGAGCTCACAAGAGAAGATAAAATCAAGGGTGTAAGCCTTGGTATTGCTGACGGCTCAATTATCCCTGTTTTTGCACTTTCAGGCTTAACAGGTGTTGCCTGTGATATGCTGCTTGATTTTATTACAGATGTTTGCCCTGCACCAAAGGGTGAGTATGCTATTGACAGTGAAGGCGAGCCTGTGGAACTTACTGCTGACGAAAACGGTCCGCTTGCAGCAATTTGCTTTAAAACGGTAAGTGATGCTTTTGTCGGCAGGCTCAACTTCTTTAAGGTTGTCAGCGGTAAAATTACAGCTTCAACAGTTCCGTATAACGCAAATACAGGCAGAGAGGAAAAAATGGGCAAGCTTGTTAAGGTGTTTGGTGCTAAGCAAAATGACGTTGCCGAATTAAGGGCAGGTGACATCGGTGCTGTTACAAAGCTGAGCGGTTTTTCAACAGGTGATACAATGTGCACAGCATCAAATGCAGTTAAGCTTGATGGTGTTGTTATTCCTACACCTACATATAAAATGGCTATAAAGGCATCCGCTAAAGGCGAGGAGGAAAAAATTGCCGCAGGTCTTATTAAACTCTGTGAAGAAAATCCATCTCTTGTATTCACCAACAATACAGAAACAAGAGAGCAGATTATTGCAGGTCTTGGCGAGCAGCAGCTTGAGGTTGTTGTTTCAAGGCTGAAGGACAGATTCGGTGTGAATGCTAAGCTTGAAACGCCAAAGGTTGCTTACAGAGAAACAATTACCAAAAAGGTTTCTGCTCAGGGCAGGCATAAAAAGCAGAGCGGCGGTCATGGTCAGTTCGGTGATGTATTTATCGAATTTGAACCTTACGATACGGATAAATTGGTTTTTGCAGAGAGGGTTGTCGGCGGTTCTGTGCCAAAGAATTTCTTCCCTGCAGTTGAAAAGGGTCTTAATGAATGTATGGAAAACGGCGTTCTTGCCGGATATCCCATGGTTGGTGTTAAGGCAACTCTTTATGACGGCTCATACCATCCTGTTGACTCAAGCGAAATGAGCTTTAAAATGGCTGCAAGTCTTGCCTTTAAAGAAGGTATCAGCAAAGCAATGCCTGTAATCCTTGAGCCGATTGTTACACTTAAAGCATTTGTAAATGATGATGCAATGGGCGATATCATTGGTGATATCAATAAACGCCGCGGCAGAGTGCTGGGTATGACACCGACGGGTGACGGATATCAGGAAATTATTGCAGAGGTTCCGGACGGAGAGATGACAACATTTTCAACCTCAATGCGTCAGATTACACAGGGCAGAGGCTCATTTGAAACAGAATTTGCCCGCTATGACAGAGCACCGGAGCATATTGCACAAAGAGTAATCAGCGAAAGTCAAGCGTAAATTATAATAGCGGATATTATCCGCCATTATGTTTTGGTAATTATGATACAATGAAATTATCAGAATTTTATTTAATATTAAGGAGATAAAATATGAATAATTCAGTTGGTAAAATAATTAAAACAATTGGTAAAATAATTATTGGTTTAAGCGTTTTGGCTGGTATAATTGTTTGGATTACGGTTGCACATAAAATGAATGGTGCAGTTGGATTTTGTTCTGCTATTGGAACATTTGTTAGTTTCTTTATTTCGGGAATAATGTTTATTGGATTTAGTGAAATAATATTCTTGTTACAAGAAAATCTTGATGTTAATCGTAAAAATACAAATGATTATAATCAAGAAGAAATTCAACAAGATATACCATTAGAAGAAGCTACAACTGAAATTGATATAAAAAAAGTCATTGAAGAAAAAGCAACTAAAAAAGAAAATGAAATTCAGTGTCCTCATTGTGGTCATATCCAAAGCGATACAATTAAGAGATGCTTGTCTTGTTCTAAAATGATTATCGAATAAGTTGTCATATATTATAAAACAAGGTTCTAACCTGCGTTGAGCAAGTCAGAACCTTGTTGACCTTTTTATATTATTATTGTTATTATTATCCTGCGATACCGTTAATCTGTATCAGCTCACCTTCAGTAAGTTTGGGAAAATCAAGTGCTTTGAGATTTTCAAGCAGTTGTTCTTTTGAATGTACACCTACCAAAACAGATGTTATGTTTTTGTTCTGTGCAAGCCACTGAATTGCCATTTGTGAAAGTGACTGTCCGCGCTTATGTGCCATATTGCAAAGCTCTTTAATCTGATAAGGTCTGCGGCTGTCATAGCCAACATGTGCCTGAAGCTTTTCGTTGCCGTACAGTCTTGAATTTTCAGGTATTCCGTTTTCAAATTTATCACTCAGCTGACCCTGTGCAAGGGGAGAAAAGGCGATTATTCCTTTATGCTTGTCGTAAGACTCTTTAATTAAATCGTTGTGTTCAATTGTTCTGTCAAATATTGAATATCTGTTTTGATTAATAATAAAAGGTACATTATAGTCCTCACATTTGTGATGCATTTTATGCATTGTTTTTCCGTCATAATTGCTTATACCGGCGTATAAGGCTTTGCCCTGTCTTGCAATATCTGACAGGCAGAGTGCTGTTTCTTTAAGCGGAGTTTCAGGTGTCATACAGTGGTGATAAAAAATATCGACATAATCAATCCCCATCCTCTGCAGGCTTTGATCAAGAGATGCCATAAGGTACTTTCTTGAGCCGCCTCTGCCGCCGTAGGGACCCTGCCACATTTCGTATCCCGCTTTGGTGCTGATAATCAGTTCATCACGATAGGGCTTCAGGTTTTCTTTGAATATTCTGCCAAAGTTGATTTCAGCCCTGCCCGGCTCAGGTCCATAGTTGTTAGCCAAATCAAAATGGGTAATACCATGGTCAAAGGCTGTCAGGATGATGTCCTTCATCGTGTCATAATCATCGTTGTTTCCGAAGTTCTGCCACAGTCCCACGGAGATTTTAGGCAGTGCCAAACCGCTTTCGCCGCAGTAGCTGTAGGTCATTTTGTCATATCTGTTTTCATTTGCTTTATGCATAAATTTTTCCTCCGCATAATAAAAATAAAAGCTGATTGCAAAAAAACTTACAATCAGCTCATTGATTTAAGACTGCTTTAAAGCTCTCTGAAGCCAAACAGCACCCAGGTCTAATGCATTGAAAAGACCGACTTTTTCACTTTTCTTAACTATTTTTTCCTTTGGTGATACATTCTCATCGGTGTCAAGAAGCTGAATAGCTACCTTACCCGATACCTTCAAATCATCAATACTGTCATCCTCATTGATGATGTTGAGGCAGATTACATATGGATCATTCATATTACCATAGTAAATGGTTTTGCCGCATCTAACCAAAGGCTTACCTTTGTATTCAAGGAATTTTTCCATTTTACCCTCTGCCAAAGATAACCCTCCTTTAACTTTTTTTAGCCGAGATAAGACTTTACCATAGCCGCTAATAATTCATCACGGTCAATGCGCCTTATGAGGCTTCGTGCATTGTTGTGTGTTGTGATGTATGTGGGATCCTCTGAAAGAATATAGCCGACTATCTGATTAATGGGATTATATCCCTTCTCCTGCAGTGCATCAAATACCTCCGTCAAAGTATCCTTCATAATATCCTCTTTTTCATCACCAATTCTGAATGTCATTGTTTTATCAGTCAAGGTAAAGCCACCTCCTTTTAAAGCATTACAAATTAATTATATACAAATTTTACTAAAATTACAACACTTTTTTTAAAATGCTTGACTTATTCATGGTTTTTGGTTTATAATCTCATTAATAATTAGACTGTGATTGAGTGTAAGTAGGTTATTTGCCTTGTTTAAGAGAGTGTACGGGTGGTGAAAGTGCACACAGGCTTATTGCTGAATTTCAGCTCGGGAGTCCCTGGCGAGCAACTAAGTCAGGCGTAGTGCTGCGTTAAAGCAAAGAGCGGCAATTGTTTAATTGCAATTTGAGTGGTACCACGGAAGTTGACTTTCGCCTCATATGAGGTGAAAGTTTTTTTATTTTTAGGAGGGAATTATGGAAAGCAGAATTACAGCTCTCAAAGAAAAGTTTGAAGCCGAGCTTGCTAAAATTGAAAATTTGGCTGAGCTTGAAAGCATTCGTGTTCAGTACCTTGGCAAAAAGGGTAGTGTTACCGATTTGCTCAAAGGAATGAAAGAGCTTTCAAACGATGAAAGAAAGGCACTTGGTGCAAAGGTTAATGAGCTTAAGGGTGCTGTTGCAAATAAAATTGCAGAAAAAACAGCAGAGCTAAAGGAAAAGGAAATTGAAAGGGAAATCAACTCAATGCCGGAGTTTGATATTTCAATGCCCGCAAAGCTTGAGCGTGGCTCATATCATCCTATCACATTAGTACAGCGTGAGGTTGAGCGTATATTTAAAACCATGGGCTTTACTGTTGAGGATTACAGCGAGGTTGTAACCGATTATGAGTGCTTTGAGTCACTTAATATTCCAAAGCATCACCCTGCAAGAGATATGCAGGATACCTATTATTTAGAGAACGGTCAGCTTTTAAAGAGCCAGACCTCGGCTGCACAAAACGCAATTTATAAAAAGTATAAGAATGCACTTGTGAATGACGGTGTGCCGATTAAGGCAATTTTCCCCGGCAGATGCTTCAGAAATGAGGCAACAGATGCCTGTCACGAAAACACCTTCTTCCAGATGGAGGGTGTTATGGTTGACAAAAATATTTCAATTTCAAACCTTATATACTTTATGAAAACAATGCTTTCAGAAGTATTTCAGAAGGATATTAAGGTTCGTCTTCGTCCCGGCTTTTTCCCATTCGTAGAGCCCGGATTTGAGCTTGATATAAGCTGCCTTATCTGCGGCGGCGAGGGATGCCCGAGCTGTAAGCACAGCGGCTGGCTTGAGCTTTGCCCATGCGGTATGATTCATCCTGAGGTGCTTAAGGCTGGCGGCATTGACCCTGATGAATACACAGGCTTTGCTTTTGGTCTTGGTTTGACCAGACTTGTTATGATGAAATATGGTATTAAAGATATTCGTGATTTAAACAGCGGCAGTCTTAAGAGTCTGTCACAGTTTACCGACGATGAGTAAGAAAGGAGAGTAAAATTATGTTTTTATCAATGAACTGGATTGGTGATTTCGTGGATTTCACAGGTCTTGACAAACTTGACTTGATTCACCGTTTCTCCCTTTCAACTGCTGAGGTGGAAAATGAGATATTCTTTAAGGGCAGTGATTTGTCAGGTGTTGTTGTTGCTGAGATTAAATCAGTTGAAAATCACCCTGATTCTAAAAAGCTTCACCTTTTAAAGGTTGATGCAGGTGACGCAGAGCTTACAGATGTTGTGTGCGGTGCACCGAATGTCAGAGTAGGTATGAAAACCGCTTTTGCCAAGGTTGGTGCAAAGCTTGGTGAGCTTGAAATTTCTCCGCGTCCGCTTGCAGGCTATACCTCTTACGGTATGTGCTGCAGTGAAAAGGAAATCGGTATCAGCGATGATAATTCAGGCATTATGGATATTACCGATGATGTTGCCAATGGTACTGATATTAAGGATTTATATCAGATTGATGATATTATCTTTGAGGTTGACAATAAGTCACTGACAAACCGTCCTGATCTTTGGGGTCACTATGGTATTGCACGTGAGTTTGCTGCCCTTGCAGGCAGGGAGCTCAAGCCGCTCGATACTGTTGATTTGTCACAGTACAGCAATCTGCCAAAGGTTGATATGAAGATTGAAGACCCTCTTTGTCAGAGATATTCCTGTTTGCAGGTTGAGAACATCAGCACAGCAGTTTCACCTGTTAATATGCGTATTCGTCTGTTCTACTGCGGAATGAGAGCAATCAATTTCCTTGCAGATTTAACAAACTATTTAATGCTTGAAATGGGTCAGCCGATGCATGCATTTGATTCACGCAAGGTCGAAAAAATCCGCATTAAGCGTTTTGATGAAACATTCACTTTCCGGACACTTGACGGAGTTGAAAGAAATATTGATGAAGATACACTTATGATTTGCAATGACAATACGCCCGTTGCAATTGCAGGTATTATGGGCGGTCTTGACAGTGAAATTGTGGAGGATACAACAACACTTACGCTTGAGTCTGCAACCTTTAATGCTGTTTCAATCCGCAAGTCAACTGTTCGTCTTTCTCACAGAACAGATGCATCAATGCGTTATGAAAAGTGCCTTGACCCTGAAATGACAGTTCCTGCAATTGCTCGTTTTGTTAAGCTGATGACAGATGTTGACAGCGGTGTTCAGGTTGTTTCATCACTTACGGATGAATATGCGTTCAAGTACGATGAGATTAAGCTTGACTTTGACAAGGCTTTTGTTGATAAGTACACCGGTATTGATATTGATAATGATACAATAGTAAGTACGCTTAATTCTCTCGGTTTCAGTGTTTCATTGACTGATGAACATTTCAGTGTTGTTGTTCCAAGCTGGAGAGCAACAAAGGATGTTACAATCAAAGCTGATATTATTGAGGAAATCACACGTATTTATGGCTATGATAACTTTGATATTCACACAGCAAACGCTCCTCTTTATCCTGTGAGAGCAGATGTTGAAAAGACTGATGAGGATAAGATAAAAGACATTCTCGTTAAGCGTTTTTCTCTTCACGAGCTTCATTCCTATGTATGGGCTTATTATGATGAATATAAGGCTCTCGGTATCGAGGTTGAGGATAACATTAAGCTTGTTAATGCAACAAATCCGAATATTGAAACTATCCGTAAATCAATCATTCCTACACAGCTTTGTCAGGTTAAGGCAAATACAGGCTTTGATACTGATTTCGGCGTGTTTGAAATCGGCAGAGTTGTTGAGGGTATTAATGAAGATAACCTTTGCAATGAGCGTAAAAAGTTGGCAGTTACTCTGTTCAGCAAAACAAAGTCTGTTGAAACACTTTACTTTGAGCTTCGAGATATGCTTGCTGTTGTTTTTGATGATATTAAGCACAGCGCAATGCAGTTTGAAAAAGCAGATGCTGTTCATTCCTATGAGCACCCACGCAATCTCAACAAGCTTATTTGCAATGGTTCAGAGCTTGGAAAAATCGGAATTGTTCATCCGGTTGTTTCAAAGAAAATTGATAAAAAGGCTGCAATTGTTTTTGCTGAAATTGATGTTGAGGCATTTGCAAAGCTTGTTAACAACAGCATCAGCTATGAAGAACCGTCAAAATATCCGGGTATTGAGATTGACCTTTCTTTCATCAGCGACAAATTTGCACCTATTATTGATGCAATCAAAGCAGAAAACAGTCCGCTTGTTAAAGCTGTTGATGTTGTAGACATTTACAGTGACGAAAGCGGTAAATCAATCACCACAAGAATAACCTTTGCTCATCCTGATAAAACCCTTACAAGGGAAGAGGTAATGGATGTAGCAGAGTCAGTTATTGCAAAGCTTGGTGAAAAGGGTATTGCTCTGAAAAAATAAGAATTGAAAAAACAAAGGCGAGGATAGGACACCCTTGAAAAAGAGGGTGTCCTATTGCTTTGTAATCAGCCAAATGATTTGATTGTAGGTTGAATATTTAAAATCAAATCGGAGGATTTACAATGAAATCATTATATAAAGAATTAAACGGAAGTTATATTGAAGTTGGCGATGTTAAAGTTCCTGCCATTGTATCAATTGATACAAATTATGAACTAGGCTTCTGAGGACAAAAACATAAGGAGTATTTAAAAGGAAATCATAGAGTAATCTATTATAATTTGTTGACAAGCGGTAAATTAAATTCATATCTTCACGACATAGATATTAGAGCAAAAGAACGATAAGAATTGCTCATTAAGCAACTTGCTAAAAGGCAAGGTATTACCGAACAGTTAAAATCAAAAAATCAAATGCTATGTGTACAGAGAATGAATAATATTGCAATCAGGCAAGAGAAATAATATATAATGAAATACTTTATAATTATTAAAATTTTGAGGCAGGTTTTTCCTGCCTCATTTTATATACTATTATTGGTGGAAAAGTTCCATAAAAGTGTGTAATTCTGCATTTGTGCCATATTTTTCTGCATTTTGGCAATTTCTATTGACAAATTTTGAAATAAAGTATTAAATAAATTTATAAAACTTGTAATCGGTTTTTTATTTAAACTGTAGTATAAAGTAGGAGAACATAATCTGTTGTCTTTCTTTGCATAACTATGATATATTTTATTTATGATAAAATTCTTTTTATTTGAGGACTATTATGTTAAAAAATGATATTTATAATCAATTTGAATGCTATTATAATGAATATGTCGATTATATTCGACGATATTGTTATTATAAGCTTAATGACTATCCTGACTATGCTGAAGATTGCGTCCAAGATACATTCAGAGTTCTATTTGAAAAATTATCAAAAGATATAAAACTTGAATATCCCAAACAGTTTTTAATTAAAACAGCCAGCAATTTTGTTAAATTAAAATTCAGAGATATTGATAAAGAGAAAAATAAGAATTTGTCAATATACCAAACTGATTTTGATATCCCAATTGAACAGGAATTTTTTAAGGTTGATTACGATGTAATTGTTAGGTTAAAAAACGAAATACTTTCCGAATTGTCCGAGAGCGAGCGGATTTTACTTTCAAAGACTTGTAAGAATTATAAAAGTTCTTATAAGACTACTAAACAACTTGCTGCGGAATACAATTGCAGTGAGACATGTATAAGACAAAAAATTTTCATTTTAAGACGAAAAATTAAATGTTTAGTAAAAGAAAAAATGGAAAATATATAATTTTTTATAACAAATCAAGATGTATGTTACTAATAGAGTAGGTGAAATAAAAATAATGAACAATAATGATTTTAAAGCATTTATTGACGATGAATCTTGGGAGATAAACAAAGAAACAATTGAAGTAATGATGGAAAAGGAACTTGAAAAGGAAGTTCAAGAAATCAATATTGATTTTGTTGATGCTTGTATGAATTATCTTGACGGATACAGCATTGTAAATACTCCCAAAGGAAAGGGCAAGATGATAAATAAAAAAAAGAAAAAGCGTATAAAATTCAGCAGGATAATAATCGCTGCAATTATAGTTGTTTTTTCAATTTCAATTGGTATGACAACAGTATATGCAAAAGTAAATGATATGCATATATCAGATGTTTTTGTAAATATATTTGACAATAAAGCTGTAATTAAATATTCAGATAAGGATTTGCTGCAAAAATATAGTAATAATTTGAATGGTAATAAACTTTATGATGAATTAGAAGCTGAAGGCATTGAAAACATTATGCTTCCATTTGATTTGTATTACACTTCATACAAAATTATTGCAAAAGAATTTGATGAAAATACGAAAATAGTTGTTGTTGAATTTGAAAATAATATTCAAATGAAATTGAAAGAATTTGAGCAAGAAACAAACATAAAAAATTTAGAAATTGAAGGAACTTTTATATCATCAAAACAAATTAGAATTAATAATACGGATATTTATTTATTTGAAAGTCAAAACAATAATATTAAGCAGACCCTTGTTTCTTACCAAATTGAAATGACGCAATATTTAATTGTAATTGATGATGATATTACAGTAGCTGAAGAATTTGTTACAAAGAATAGATTTTAGAACTACTAATTTATTTTTATAATAAATTTAATGTGAAAGGGGTATAATAATGAAAAAAATTTTTTGTGTTATATTATCATTTTTAATGGCAATATCATCTAATATTTATGTATATGCTGCTTATGATTTTGATAAATCAACTATGCAAAATGATTATAAATATAAAATAACAAGTGATAGTGTTGTATGGAAAACTTTTAACACGCATGACGAAATGGTGGCTGCTTGTCAGATACCTGATGATGAAATCAAAGAAATGACTACGGATATGCTTGTTTCAGCATATTTGAATTATCCTCTTCTTGGTGACATGTATGCGTATAATACCATAGAAACAGGATTTACGGCTTTGAGAAAACAGTGCAATGCACTTGATGAATTGCTAACAAGAGAAGACGTAGGCGAAGCTTTGTTAAATAGGTATGAGAATATTAAATTGTGCGATTTGAATTCTTCAAATAATGTTTCCTATAATGAATTTATTGCACCAAGTGTATTGGAAATTTTAGCAGCTCAGCCCGAAATTATTAATAATACAGATTATGAAACATTTACTGCACTAAATGATGCTATTTATGAGAAATGTTCTGCTAAATCAGATGAAGTGTATAGTGCTACAAAATCTTTGTATTATAGTATATTGAGTGAAATTGATGAAACAAATTCTGACTATTATTTTTATGATAGAATAAGTGATGCATTGGCCGTAAATCGTGTTTCTTATGCAGCGGTATCATACAGTGATTTTAATTGGAATTATTCCGTTAAAACTCCAAAAAACAGTTCTGTTACAGTTGGCAAATTAAAATCAGGAAAAGAGTTGACTTCTCAAGAAAAAACACAATGTAAAAATTATGTTTCATCAACTTATCCGGGGGCTACCTATATAGCAACACCAACTAAAAAATATAATTGTCATTCATATGCATGGTAAAGTCAGTCAACGTCAAACAGCTACTGGATGAATGATCCGTCAAAATATATGAGTGATGGAAGTTATAAAAAAGATGGATATAAGGTTGGAAATATTATATATTATGCAGACGAACACTCTGGCGTAGTAAGTAATGTTAGAGTTGGTTATGCTGGATGTTATGTAAAATCAAAGTGGGGTATGTATGGTTTATATAATCATTTCTACAATCAGTGCCCGTATTCCATATCGAATTTGACATATTGGGCGAAAGCATAAAAAATAAACACTCTAGTATAATTATTGAAGAGGTTTCAAATAGTGAAGCACCGCAATATATCCACAGCTTAGTGATGGATATAATAATTTTGAAAAAAGAAATAGTAATCCAAATGAAACTTGGGAAGAAATAGAACAGCGTACTACGAAATGATTGCAAAAGAGTATGACATAGTTATTTAATAAATAACTACAATTTCAAGGAGTTCGGTAGTTTATACTGCCGAACTTTTTGACGATTTTATCTATTAAAAAATTAAATCAATATAAAATACAACTTTTTTCTCACGATTGATAATAATTATGTGTTTGAATATTGATAATTTTGTTTTGCCCTTTACTTATTTAGTATTGTTATTGATATTAATAGAGAAAGCTTTACCATTTGTTTTATCAAATAAAATGAGTGGTTTTTTTATATCAAACGCACACAGACCTATACAAAACTAAATCAAAAATATTTTATTGATAGAAGTAAAAACATCTGCTAATATTTGGATATAAAATTAAATATGTGTTTATGTTTTTTGTGATGTAAAAAGCATCACAACCTACTCTTCTGTTCAATAAAACGTTTGAGATAGGATATAAATCAAGACTATTTTAAGTCGTTTACATAGTGAGTAAACACGCTATGCAAGCGGAACTGAAAGGCTCTGCTTGTTTGTGCTACTCACATATGTAAACGGCTTTTTTGTATTCTAAAAAGAATACCGAAAGAAGTCGTAAGACTTGTTTCGGTAAGGAGGAGCTTGCTTTGACGCAGCGAGCATCGGATATATATATATATATCCAAAAAGTAAGGAAAGGTCTTGCCTGTCGGCTCGGTCAAATCTTAATAACGGATTAAAAGATTTTATAAATGTGTTTTGTTATGATACTAATCCCATCAAGACAAATAACAACAGTTTGTTACTACAATTAATTGTAAAAAGGAAATTGCACTTGAACAAATGATACTCACCAAAAAGCAATTTAGGGTGCTCGATTTCCTCGCCTTTTTCTTTATATCTTTTTACCTGTATTAACTACAAACTGATTTTTGCAATGGGGGCAGCTTACGTTTAATTTGCCTTTGTTTTTCGGCAGTCTTAATACCTTCTTACACTGTTTGCATTTTACAAATTTATGTGTTTTTTTCTGCTTGTTTCGTTCTTTAGCAAATATGAATTTCTGTCTTATTCCTCCTGTTATTTTTAACCATTCCTGATTCTCTTTTCGACGTGCTTCTATATTTTTTGAGAATACTCTGAATACTGCAAAAATAATAATTGCCAGCGATAAAACAGAAAGAGAGTAATAAGCGATTTTTGAAAATCTGTATACAATGTTCGTTATCACAATTGCTAAAAGATAGAAAATCATAAGAGCACGCCAAAGCTGGTCTGCACCATATCGTCCAATCATAAAACGCTGGATTTTGTAGCCTAAATTGCTGAGAAAATTTTTCATTATATCACCTATACATTTCCTTTTTCGCCGTTGCTGTCGCCGAAAATTTCTGAATTGTTATTATAATCGTATTGCTGTGAATACTGAGTTGTAGGCTGCCTGTAATAATTTCTTCTCGGTGTTTTGTATCCGAAAGAAAATGCAAGCCTTAGAACAAGTCTGACAGCTATGATAATCAGAATTATTCTGAAAATTCTGCCAAGACAGCTTGAATTTCTTTTTACAGTGTAACGTCTTTCATAAGACTCATTGTTACTGCTGTTTTCTCCGTTGTAGCTTTGGTAGGTATAATATCCGCTGAATGGATTTGAATTGAGCGGATTGATGCCGTTTGTTATGCTTTCATAGGCACGTCTGTATGTGGGATTATTTGGTTCCTTTGCATATGCACTGCGGATATGATCCTCAGCAACAGACTGATTATTCAGTGACATATTTGCAAGAGCAGACAAATAATACCAACGGGCATTTCTGTCATCAATATTATTGAGCAGATTAACAGCCTGCTGATACTGACCTGTTCTTATGAACTGAGCAGCAGAGCTTAAATAATCAGGTGCCTGATTTGATGTGTTCTGCCTGTTCTGACCGTAATAGCCGGTGTATGGATTATAGTTCGTTTCGGCAGTACCGCTTTTAATCTGGTCATAGGCAGCATTAATCTGTGCCATTTTTTCTTCTGCCGATTTGTCGTTCGGATTAAGGTCAGGGTGATACTTTTTTGCAAGCTTTTTATATGCCTTTGTACATTCTTCCTCACTTGCACCGTCAGGTACACCGAGCACCTTGTATGGATTTGTTATCATATCATTTCCTTTTTTGTGATTTTGGTATATGCTACCATAAACATTTTACCACAATATTAACAAACATAGTACAATTTATGTTGAAATTTTTTCTGAACTTTGATAATATATATTAGTAATGTGTGGTTTGGATTTTAAAAATCTGTAAAACCATTCTATTTAAGAGGAGGTAAACTTATGAATCCTATACTTTTGACTTTAGGAGAAAGCATTGACAAGGTGTTTTATAATTTTGATTTGTGGGTATTTCACTTTTTCGGCTCAATGCAGAATGATTTTTTAACCTATGTGGCAAAGTTCTTTACTACACTGGGTGATGAGGCTTTTATCATACCGATTGCTGTTGTCGGAATAGTACTCAGTCTTTTCAAAAAAACAAGAAAATATGGTTTGACTTTGATTTTTGCAATTGTTATCGGTACACTCGTAACCAATATCATTGTAAAGCCGATGGCACTGAGAATAAGACCATATAATACACTTCAGGGCAATGCAGACTATTGGGCTTGGTATCTTGGTGCAGGTGCTTTGTCTGAGAGTGATTATTCCTTCCCGTCAGGTCATACCACAGGTGTTACCGAAATAGCAGTTGGTATGTTTATCTGTTTTATGAAAGATAAAAAGAAGATTGCTTATTTATTCCCCGTGCTTGCACTTTGCACAGCAGGAAGCCGAATTTACTTAATGGTGCATTATTCAACCGATGTTCTGGCAGGCTTGATAGTAGGTACTGCCGCAGGTATTCTTGGTTATTTCCTGATGAAGCTTGCCCTTGTGATACTGGAGAAAATCAAGCTTAATGACAAGATTGATGCAGGCAAATTGCTGAAGAATGTTAACGATGATAAACGCAGTAAAATTGCTAAGGCTGCTGTTACGGTTGCAGTTGTTGCTATTTTCCTTTCAGCCTTTATTCCGTCACTCAGCGAGGGCGGAGAGCAGACCTGTGCTTATGAGGGTGAATATAACTGTAATAACGCTGCCAGAGTGGATGATGAAAAATATCCTCCGATTGACGGAAAAGAGTATTGTAAAATCCATTGGAAGCAGCTATCAGGTGTGAAAGAATAAAATACATATGCAAAAGACGGAGTGCTTATATAGGCACTCTGTTTTTTTGTATGATGTTTGTTGGTCTTGTTCGGATTTAAAAACGAATTTTTCGTCATTTTTCACAAATTTATTTTAGTGGAAAATATTGACATGCGTTTGCAGTAATGTTAAGATAAAGTTGTACAGAGTAACAAATCGATTTGCAAAAAAGTACATAAATTTTTTCGTTTAAAAAATCAAAATACTTTTAGAGGATATTTTACAATGACTAAAAAATAATAAGTTTATTTATGGCTTTAATTATGGTCATAGTATGTTCGGCTGGTGCAACAGTTTCATATGATGCTGACAAGACTGTTACCATTGACAGCAGTGAAACGGTAATAATTGATGGTAAAGAATACAGATATGAAAATGTATTGGCAAACGGCAAAGAAATTATTTATATTATTCATTTGACAGACAATACTGAAGATATCCTGTATTATGATATCGGAAATAATACTGTATTTTTAAATGATATGCCTATTGCATATACCGAAAAGGTATCAGAAGATACTGTAGATGAATTCAAAAATTGTATATTACCGCTTGCCGCAAATGGATGGCGTAATCATGATACATCAAATCATCGCATTACCTGGGTGCAGGGCGTAACTGCTGCTGTTCTTGCCGGTGTTATTGCAGCTGTTATTCCGGGAAGCGGAAAGTTAACAGTTTTAGCGAAAATAGGTGCGACTACTTTAGGAATTGTTGCCGGAGCCTGTGCAGGCGGTACTGTAAAATGCGTTGCATATACACAAGTATTATTAGATGGCAAAGTGCAGTTTCGCTATGATTGGACCTTTAAACCGAGTACAGGCGAAAGCTATGGTCCTTACAGATCTTATCAGCTTTAATACTATTCTTCTTAAAAAGACAGAAAGGATATCATAGTTATGAATAAAAAGAGATTCTATATAATTACAACTTGCTGTATAATAGCAATTTTCGTTATATTTGAAATTGCTGTATATTGTTTAGTCGGAGAGGATGAACTCATAAAGAACGAAAAAATGAGGGCTTTATGGATTGGATTTCCGATAGTTGTTGTCGGTCTGTCTTTTTTGAGGGATTTAATCATCAAAAAATATATGAATGGAAAAGAGTAGTATATAATAAAAAACACACATTTTGAAATTTCAAAATGTGTGTTTTTTATTGAACTTTTTCAGCAGATATTGTTACGTCACAATAAATGCTTTTTTCATACTTTCGTTGTAATAATTTATTTTTTTGCTTTCTTTAAAACGAAAACCAGCCAGCCTTTTTCCTCAAATCGCTCAATAACCTCAAAGCCGTTTTGTGTAAAGGAATACAGCACCTCGTCCTCACGGGTTTCAATGATTCCGCCTGTGATGTAAATACCGTCGTCTGTTAGAAATCTGCCTACATCCTTGTTGAACTCTATAATAATATCGGCAACAATATTTGCAACAACTAAGCTGTATTTTCCGTCAACCTTATCACTTAGATTGCCCTGAACAACATTGAATCTTGTTTCGTCAAAGCCGTTTTCTTTCGCATTTGCTGTTGCTGTTTTAACTGCAAGTGAGTCAATGTCGACACCAAAAGCATTTTTTGCACCAAGAAGCAGGGCGGCAATGGAAAGAATACCGCTGCCGCAGCCGATGTCAAGCACGGTTGAATTTGCATTTACATAATTCTCAAGGGTTTCAAGGCACAGCTTTGTTGTGGGGTGACTGCCTGTGCCGAAGGCAAGTCCCGGCTCAATATGTAAAACCTTTCTTCCGTCTGCATCGTATTCATCCTCCCATGTAGGACGTATGAGCAGCTTTTTGCCTATTGGCATAGGGTGAAAATATTGCTTCCAATTATTCACCCAATCCTCTGTAGCACAGTCTGCTATTTTAATGTCATATGTGATTTGCTGTGCATCAAGTCTTTCCTTGATGAAGGATACAGCCTCCAGTGGATTTTCATGCGGGTTAACATAAACATGAATAATTCCCTTCGTTCTGTCAGCCTTTAAAAGCTCTTCCTCAATCAAATCAATGTGAGCAATTTCCATAATCTCGCCCTCTAAGTCGGAATAATCCTCAATATAAATACCATAGGGGACAACCATATTTGCAATATTGCCTGCAATATCAATATCCTTGGTTTCAACGGTTATTGCAATTTCTGTCCAGCTTTCGTTAACTATATTATTCACATTATTCTCCTAAATTCACTTTGTGTTCTGTTGATGAAAGACCGTGATTAAACAGCTTTCTGTTATCAAGTGCCCATTGCCTTTCCGTGAATGAGCCTGTATTTATTTTGTTTGTTGCGTTGTTGATTTCAAATATTGTAGCATCCAAACTATCCAGTGTTGATAAAATCTCTGCTTCAAGAAACATCGGTCTTACGGGTGAGCCGTATTCGGGTACACCATGGTGTGATAATACCATATGCTCAAGAAGTGTAACCTTTTCATCCTCAATGCCAAGTTCTTTAGCAGTGTCTTCAATATACATTGCTCCTTTAACAAGATGACCGATGAGTTCGCCGCCAATGGTGTAGCCGCTGCAAAGTCCGCTTTTAGCGGTGCTCATTTCAAAGGTTTTTGCAACATCATGCAGTATTGCTCCTGATAAAAGCAGCTCCCTGTTTATATTCGGATAAACCGTGCAGGTTTTCTCAGCCATTTCAACAATGGATGCCGTGTGAAGCATCAGTCCGCCCACAATGGCGTGATGAAGTCTGTAAGCAGCAGGGTAAACCTCCAGCGCTTCGCGGTTATCAAGAAGTATCTTTGATACAATGGATTTTAATACCTCATCAGCAAAATTATTTACCTTTGCAAGCAGCATTGAAAATACAGCCTTGCCGTCATATTCACTGCTCGGAACAAAGCTTGAAATCATTTCATCAGGTGCTTTTTTTATTGTTGTTATATTAAGCTGCGTTTTACCCTTGTAATTATCAACGGTGTAATCAATTTCAATAACGTCGTTTGCTTCAAATTGACCGTTGTTGTCAAATCTCCATATTTTAGCAGGGTATTCTTTTTTATCACTGCCTATTATAATAAGGTCTAAAAAGCCGTTGCCGTTTTTATCCTTTTTTTCTGACAGCTCTTTTATTAATGCAAATGATGCCATAATAATTTCCTTTCACTGTATAATGTATTTATTATACTATAAATATCTTTTTTATTCAATTATAATGTGAATATTAATTTACGGCAAGGTTAAAAATCTCTGTTATTCTTGACAAAGGCTTTTATCATTGGTATTATAAATCTAATAATGCAAAAGATATTATCTTGTGCTGTAAATGGAGTGAATAATTTGAAGGATATAGATAATCTTTGTTTAAACTGCTTTAATGAACTGACAAGCGGTAATATTTGTGAAAATTGCGGCTATGATAACGACACTCAGCCTGAAATGCTTTATCTTCAGCCGAAAACCATTCTTAATGAACGGTATATTATCGGTGCTGTTTCACATCATGACAGTGATGCCGTTACTTATATGGCTTATGACACACAGCTTGACAATATTGTTGTTGTAAGGGAATTTCTGCCTAAGGGCATAGCGAACCGTCTTGAGGGTAATAACGATATTCATATAAGAGAAAGATACAGAAGCAGTTTTGATAAGTACAAAATTTCTTTTATCAATCTTTGGACTGCAATAATAAAAATGCACAATCTTTCGGCTGTTATAACAACCTATGATGTTTTTGAAGCAAATTCAACAGCCTATGCAGTAATGGAGTATGTTGATTCTATCAGTCTGAGGGAATTTCTGCTCAGAATTCCTGACGGTCATATTACCTGGGAAAAGGCTCAGATTATGTTTATGCCTGTGCTGACTACACTTGAAGCACTTCATTCAAACGGCATAATACACGGCGGTATCTGTCCTGACAATCTAATGCTTTGCCGTGACGGAAAAATCAGATTAAAGGGCTTTTGTATTTCAGAGGCTAATGCCTTTGCATCGGAGCTTGAGTTTAATGTTAATGAGGGTTATACGGCTCTTGAGCAGTATGACAATAACCATAAAATGTGCCCTGCTACTGATATTTATGCTTTTTCAGCCTGTGTGTTCAGAGCATTGGTGGGTCAGAATCCTCCGGATGCTAAATCAAGAGAAATAAATGATAAGCTGATGATTCCGAACAGTATTGCAGAAAATATTCCTACACATATTATTAAGGCGCTTGGGGGCGGTCTGCAGATTTATCCCGAAAGACGTATACAGACTGTAAGCTCTTTCAGGGAATTGCTTAATGCTGCACCATCTGTGCAGGCTGCTGCCGCACAGACAGTTCCGAAAGAAGAGCCTAAGGAAATTTTGCCTGAAAAAGAAGAAAGCTACCAAAGATATCCTTCTGACTATGAAACAGAGGATAAGGGCAGTAAGGGTAAGAAAATAACGATTATTGTTCTGGTTATCTGTATTATTGCCGCTGCTGTTGCAGGTGCAGTTATTCTTACAAGGGGTAACAGTAATAATTCGGATACACCAAGTGAAACGGTTACGCTCGGATCATATGATGTTCCTAATTTTGTTGATGCAGGTTATAACCGCAGTAATGTTGAAAATAACGGTGCATGGAATCAGCAGTTCAAAATTGTTTTTGAGGAAGAGTATTCTAAGGATGCAGCAGAGGGTATCATCTTTAAGCAAAGTGTTAAAGCGGGCGAAACCGTTACTGAGGGCACCGAGATTGTTCTTACCGTAAGTAAGGGGATTGAAACTGCTCCGGTTCCCGATGTGGGCGGATTGCCGCTTGAGGAGGCTAAGAAAAAGCTTGAGGAAGCAGGCTTTACCGTTTCAACAGTTGAGATTTATAATGATATGGGTTATGCTGTTAATACTGTAAAGCAGAACCATGGTATGGCACCTGCAGGCGGTGAAACTGTCGCTAAGGGGGAAGAGGTTATTCTTCAGGTTTATGGTGAAATTATAACGACTACCGAACCTGAAACAACCGAGCCGACAAGTGAAAATGAATAAAATGAGAACGTCAGACAGCATAACTGTCTGACGTTTTTTTAGATGCAGTCGATTTTAATTGTTTCTTTTTTCCATGTCGGTAAGGGGTGATTGCAGGTGAATTCTTTTATTGTTATGTTTTCGGCATGTCTTATCCAAAGTGCGTAGGCGGGAAGATTTCTGAATCTCCAGCATTCGGGGTACACTGTGACATATTCGGGAATAAATAATCTTTTGTCAACAGTTTCGGGTATATCGGCATAATTAAGAACTATATTTTCAAGAGTAACATTTTTAACTCTTTTAATTTTATGATTTTGTTTATAGCCTGCAATCATTATAGGCAGTTCAACACCGTCGGCTTTCATATCAGAAATGCAAATGTCTTTGATTTCACTTGCTCCGTCAAAGAGGTGTTTGTCCGTTTCTCCGCCTTTTTTTGCTTTTGCGCCGAATTCAATGGTATTGGCACTTTGCGTGTTTACTTCTGCAGCTCGGTTTCTGTTACCGAGTCTTATGAAAACAGGGCAGGTGCATCTGTCTATAGTAATGTTTTTTATGTTAATGTCTGACAGCTTTGTGCCGTCGCAGGCTTCAAGTGAAATTCCTGAAACCGAGCCGGGATATAAATCTGTCATAAACAGCCTGCAATTGTTAATACTTATGTTGCTTATATCATAAGTTGTTTCAGTTCCGACCTTTATCGCATTTGTCCTGCTGATTATTTCACAATTGGTAATCGTTATATTGCTCATAGGGGCAGTGTTACCAAGCCATATTGCATTTTTTATGACTATTCCGTCATCTGCAGTTGAAATAAAGCAATGGTTAATGCTTATATTACTTGAACCTGCAAGGTCTATGCCGTCGGCATTTGCTGTATTTCTGTTGTTATTGATTACAAAATCCGATATATTAATTTTATTACAGTTTGAAAGCTTGAAGGTCCAGTAGGCACTGTTTTCAATAATAATGTTTTTTACAGTTATATTATTGCAGTTTGTTAATGATACAGGACCGCCGTATTTGCTTTCGTGAGCAAAGCGGAGCTGTGAGCGGTAGTCACGGCGCATTTCTATAACGTCAATATAATCGGCAGGCTTTGTATTGTTGCTTTCGGCAACAGGCTTTCTGCCGAAAAGATGACCGTTTCCGCAGATTTTACCTCCGCCGGTGATTGTGATATTACTGCAGTTTTCTGCATATACAATTGCTCTGTGTTTTTCATAGCCCTTGCCGGTTTTGTTTGAAATGATTGATGAGTCATCGCTGATAAACAGCGTAACATCCGATTTGAGGACAATTGTTGTTGTTACATATTCACCGCCTGTTATTAAAACAGTTCCGCCGTTTTTTGAGCAGCGTCAATAGCAGCATTGATAAACGGTGCATTGTCTGCTTTGGCAGTATCTGCACCGTAATCATTTATATTATAAATATTTTTTTCGGGTATAGCTTGCTTTTTTATGTAATTCTCAACAGGGTAGTAGGAGGAAAAATCATATTCCCTGACCTCTGTATAAGGGTCCCCCTCAGTGACTCTTAAATCCTTACCAAAAGCAGGGTGTTAAGCTTGTCATATAAATTGCGTTTTTTCTTTGTCATAAAAACTCCTTGGTTTTTATTGCCCAAATATTATACCAAATTTTAGGTGGAATGTAAATACTGTTATTTATTTATAAAATAGTATATAATTAAATTACAGGGAATAGTTTTAATCCCTGATTTCACAGCAAAGGAATGATATTATGATTAACATTGCAGCAAGAGGCTTTGAATTAAAGCAGGGTGCTAAGGACGGTATTGACAAGGAGCTTAAGAGAATCGAAAGAATGCTTCCGGATTCAGCAGCATTTGACGTAACATTAGCTAAGAAAAAGGATGGCTATAAGTGCGATATAACAGTTTTGAATATTGGTTCATTTGTGAAGGGTGAAGCAACGGCAGATCGGATTGAGCCGGCAGTTGATATGGCAGTTGATGACCTGAAGCGTAAGCTGAGAAAGCTAAAAACCTTTCTTGTGGATAAAAAAAGAAAGGGCGGTATTGATGAAATTGCTGTTGCAATGGAGTCGTTTGATGAAGAAGTTTCAATGGAGAACTTTGAGCAGTTTGATTCAGGCTCTGTCGAAATAAGAAGAAAGAAAACTATTTCTCCGCAGATGATGACGGACGATGAAGCAATCGTACAGATGGAAATGCTCGGTCACAGCTTTTTCGTTTATCTTGGTATTGACGGTGAAACAAAGATTGTTTACAATCGCCATAAGGGTTATGGATTGTTAATTTGTGAATAAAGAAAAATATGAAACAAGAAGAAATATCGGTAATGATATTTCTTCTCAGCGTGTAGAAAAAGTCAGATTACAAATTCTACACGCTGGCAGATGTTGAGAAATGGAGCTGAATTTTGCATTTTGCGAGGATTACTGTACGATGGTACTGTTTCCGAGCAAAAGGCAGAAAATGCACAAAAGCCTTGCAATTTGTTAAAATTGCAAGGCTTTTAAATTGTTTTGGCGGCAGAAGCAAGCCTCTGTCTTACAATCATATGAAGCAGTAAATTTTTCTGTTCATTCATCTCAGTGCGTGGTTCAGTCCACTTTATCGGCAGACTGAGAAGAAATATCAGTAATGATATTTCTTCTTGTTCGTTTTGAGGAATATGATTGTTACGATTATTGATAGAAAGTCAGCAGCAACTATTGATATCCATATACCGTCAAGCTGCCATATCAGCGGAAAAATAAGAACTGCTGCAACCTGAAATACCAATGTTCTCATAAATGAAATCAAAGCAGAAATAAGACCATTGTTAAGTGCTGTGAAAAAGGATGAGCCGAAAATAGCAAAGCCGGAAAACAGAAATGAAAAAGAGAATATTGAAAACGCATGGACAGTCATATTCAAAAGCCCTTCATCATAACCGACAAAAATATTTGACAGCGGTTTGGACAGTGCAAAGGCGGCGGCAAACATAATGACAGCAAAGCATCCTGTCAGAATAAGGCTTTTTCTGATCAGGCTTTTCAGCTCCTTGTGATTTTGTGCACCATAATTGTAACCTATGATAGGTGCTGTTCCGACTGAATAGCCAATATAAACTGCCTGGAATACGAGGCTGACATACATCAGTACACCGTATGCAGCAACACCATCCTCTCCAGCATATTTAAGAAGCTGTGCATTGTAAAGCATACTGACAAGTGACATTGAGATATTGCTCATAAGTTCAGACGCACCATTAGTACAGGTTTTAATTAACGCCCGTATATCAAAATTTGTTTTCCCGAGCCTTAAAAGACTCCTGTTTGGGCAAGCAAAATATATCACCGGAATAAGACCGCCAACCAATTGGCTGATTGCTGTTGCCACCGCTGCACCCTCCAGCCCCCATTTGAATACTGCAACAAATAAGGCATCAAGCAGCATATTCGTCAGCCCTGCCGCAATTGTTACGTAGAGTCCGAGTGTTGGCTTACCTGCTGTGACAAAAAGACATTGAAATTCAAATTGCAGTATGTATGCAGGAATAGCAATTAAAATAATGCGTGCATAGGTGACACTGTTTGTTAATAATTCACCCTGTGCACCAAGCATTGAAGCAATAGGCTTTATAAAAATAAAGCCGAGAACAGCCAGCAGAATTCCGCAGGCAATTGAACAGTAGACTATCAGGGAAAATAATTTTTTTGCTTTTTCACTTTTGCCTTCTCCCATTGTTTTTGATATCAGTGCTCCGCCTCCTGTGCCGAGCATAAAACCGCAGGAGCCTAAAATCATTATGACAGGATAGATAAAGTTGGTTGCAGCAAATGCTGTTTTTCCGACAAAGTTTGATACAAAAAATCCATCAACAACACCATAAACCGATGTGAATATAAGCATAATAATTGATGGCATTGTAAAGCGTATCAGCTTTTTAAAATTAAAACTGTCTGATATTTGAATTCTCATTTTCCCTCCGTTAAAATTCTTCTGATTTTTTCTTAAGCCCAATTAAATAAAGCTCGGTGAGCTCAAGATATTTTTCAACATCTGTTTCCGACCATGATGATAAAATCTCATTTTCCGCAGAGATTAATTTAACTGCGGTGTTTTCGGCTAAGCTTTTTCCTTTTTCTGTCAGACAGACATTTTTGCTTTTGCCGCCGATTTGTTCAAGATATACGATATCATCAGCCTCAAGCTTTCGCAGTGATGAGTTTATTGTCTGTTTGCTTATGCCTGAGATATGGCATATTTCATTCAGAGGGCAGCTTTCACCATTGTTGCATATGGTGTAAAGAATAGACAGTGCACTGTCGGACAAGCCTAATTTTAATGATATTTCATGATATAAAGCTTCTGTTTCACTAATCAGATGATTAAAGCGTTTCATTTCTTTCGATGCATAGATTTTCATAAGATACCTCCAATAGTATGAAATCGTACTTAATAAGGGTATTATAGTATGAAATCATACTAAGGTCAATAGGCTATTGTAAAAAAATAAACGGCAGTGAAGTACTGCCGTTTTAGCGTTGATTCTGTTATATCATTCTGCTTTGAATATATGCGTCAACAATTTCAAAAGCCTTTTCTATGCCGATTTTTGAAGTGTTAATTGTTAATTCATAATATCGTGAGTCGCCCCATTTTTCCTTGGAATAATGATTATGGTACTGCTTTCTTTTTTTATTGTTTTTCACAATCATTGCCTCAGCTTCTTTGCGTGTTACGCCAAACAGGGATGATATTCTTTTTGCCTTTGCCTCCATATCACCGGTAACAAATATACTGATAAGATTAGGATTATCTCTTAAAACGGAATTTGCACAGCGACCTACTACAACAAAGCTTTCACCCGACGCTGCCTTTTCTCTTAAAAAGTCAAACTGCATATTGGCAATGGCATCCTCAGGTGAGCTGCTGTGACCGTCAACGGTTCGTGAGAACAATCTGTTTTTCATTTTTTCGTCATATTTTTTCAGATCATTAAGGTCGAGCTCTTTCTCTTTGGCAATGTATTCAATCATATGACTGTCATAAACAGGGAGGCTGTATTTTTCAGCCAGCTTATCGGCAATATAGTGACCATTTGCTCCATATTCTCTGCCTATTGAAATAATCATTTGCTTATTCATGGTATGCCCTCCTTAAAAGTATCTGAATTTAATAACGACCATGGCTATTAATATAACAATAATTGTTGCAGGAACTGCGGTTTTGCAGTATTTTCCCCAACTTACCGGATGACCTGCCTTTGCCGCAACTGATGTTCCCACAACATTAGCCGATGCACCGATTGGCGTTGCACTGCCGCCGATATCTGTTCCGATTGCAAGACCCCAGGCAAGCACACCTAAATCTGCACCGGATGTTGCAGCGAGAGTTTTGATAACAGGCACCATTGTAGCTGCAAAGGGAATATTGTCAACAATTGCACTGGCAACGGCAGAAATCCAGAGGATAACGAATACCATAATAAGAATATTTCCTCCGCAGATTTTTCCGATAAACTCGGCAATCATTTCAAGTACGCCTGTCTGCTCCAGACCGCCTACTACAATAAACAGTCCGATGAAAAACAGCAGTGTTTTATAATCAACCCTTTTTAAAATGTATCCGATATTTTTGTGTGAAGTAAGCAGAGTTATGACTGCAATTGCCACACCGATAAATGCAACTGTAAGTCCTGTCTGAGCATGGGTTACAAGAAGAATGACTGCTATAACAAATATAACAGTGCTGACAATAAAATCCTTTTTGTTTTCAATTGCGTCACTCGGGTCAGGATACGTTGAAGGGTCAACGGAATTACTGCTGTTTGCTGTAAGCTCCTTTTTGAATGAAAAATAGAAAAATGCCACAATAACAGCAAGTGCAAGAACGGCTATAATGCCTGTGTTTGTTAAGAAGTCTGCAAAGCTGTAGCCCAGTGCTGTTCCTATTATGATATTCGGAGGGTCACCGCACATTGTTGCTGAGCCACCGAGATTCGCACAGAAAATTTCTGCCAGTACCATCGGCACAGGGTTAAATTTCAAAAGCTGTGAAAGCTCAACCGTAACGGCAGCTAAGAACAGTATAACCGTTATGCTGTCGATGAACATTGCAAGGAATGCACTCATTATCATAAATGTAACGAGTATGGGCATAACCTTGTATTTTACAGCCTTGGCAATCGTAAGACAAAGCCAGCGGAAAAAGCCGACCTTAGCCATGCCTTCAACCATTACCATCATACCGGCGATAAAAATTATTGTTGCCCAGTTAATTCCTGCTGAGCTTTCCTCAGCCTGACCATGCACCAGCCAGAAATCCGTGCTGAAAATGCTTTTTATATTGAGTGTTTCCATAATTGCATCGGGACTTTTCATACAAATTCCGAATACAATTACAATTGTTGCCAGTCCGCATCCAAGTGTAACCCATTGACGCGGAATTTTGTCCATAATAATCAGTGCAAACATAATCACAAAAATTACTACGGCAATGATTTGTGCAGCCATATCTGTATCCTCATTTCTTTCTTTTTTTATATTATATAATAATTATTTTATCTTTTCAATCTCCCTGATAAACCTGCCAACAGCTTTTGAATGTATCTGATATTTTTTCCGGACCAATTTAATGTCAATTGTTGTGTCAGGATAAAGAGGGATAAATTTAAGATTGCTGTCTGCTGTATTAATAAGCTTATCAAGCGTCAGAACATAACCGAGGTTTTCCTCAGCCATTAATGATGCATTATATGCTAAATTGTATGTTGCAACTATATTCAACTTGTCTGTTTTGTCGTTAAACCATTTGTTTATTTCTTTTTTATTAAGTGCCTGTCGTGAAATGATTAGGGGCTTGTCAGCAAGGTCATCAACAGTGATAAATTCTTTTTCAGCAAGCTCGCTGTCACTGCGCATAAGTACACCCCAGGTGTCATATACCGGCAGATTTATATAATTGTATTTTGATGTATCAATACTGCCGAGAATAAGGGCAAGATCAACAAGCCCCTTGTCAAGCTTATAAAGTACATCTATACCATCGCCGCTTTCTATATGCAGATGAAGATTAGGATGACCGGCAATAAGATTTTTAAAGCATTTCGCAAGAATACGCACAGCATCTGTTTCGCCGGCACCGACATATATGTCGCCTGAAATCTGTTCGTTGTTGTTATTGATTTCATTTTCTGTTTTTCGCACTAAATCAAGTATTTCTTCTGCACGTTTTCTCAAAATCATACCGTCATCAGTCAATGATAATTTTTTGCTGCTTCGGATAAAGAGCTGTTTACCAAGCTCTTCCTCAAGGTCTTTAAGTTGTCTTGACAGTGTGGGCTGTGTTAAATGAAGTGAGTCGGCTGCTTTTGAAAAGCTCTGCTCTCTTGCCACTGCCAAAAAATATTCAAGTACTCTGATTTCCATAAAATCACCGATTTGAGCATAGCAAATTTTGTTATGCCTGTCAAGCATAATGTTGTATTCGGTATAAGTATTTGTAATTTGGAAATCTGCCGACTATAATGATATTGAGGAAAGCAGTGATTATATGAGTGATTATTTGAATGATGAAAGAGCACTGTATGGCAGCAGGGATTTGACAGTCAGCAAATGTTCATTTGACGGTCCTGCTGACGGCGAAAGTGCATTTAAGAAATGTAAAAACATAACGGCTGAAAGCTGTTTTTTTAATCTGCGTTATCCTTTCTGGCATGACAGTACAGTGAAAATTGAAAACAGTGAAATGACAGCACTTTGCCGTGCGGCACTTTGGTATTCGGATAATATTGAAATTGAAAATACCAAGCTTCACGGAATTAAGGCACTCAGAGAATGTGAAAATATAAAGCTGGTTGACTGTGATATTATATCATCTGAGTTTGGCTGGTTTGCAAGAAATATTGTTATGAATGACTGTACCGCAAAAAGTGAGTATTTTCTTTTCAAAGCAGAAAATGTTATGTTTAATAATGTTGATTTCAGCGGTAAATATTCATTTCAGTATGTTCAAAAAGCTATTTTTGAAAATTGTACTTTTGATACGAAAGATGCGTTCTGGCATGCAAAGGATGTTGTTGTAAGGGACAGTGTTATAAAGGGTGAATATCTTGCTTGGTATTGTGAAAATGTAACATTTGAAAACTGTAAAATAATCGGTACGCAGCCTCTTTGCTACTGCAAAAATCTAAGGCTTATAAACTGTGAAATGATTGATGCTGATTTGTGCTTTGAAAAATCAGATGTTCAGGCTACAATTGTCACCCCTGTAATCAGTATTAAAAATCCTTACTGCGGTCATATAGAATTGCCTTGTGCAGGTGAAATTATTATAAACGACGAAAATGCAGCGGCAGTTATTTGTGAAAAAAACAAATGTAAATGCTGTTGTGCTTAGAATAAGTAAATAACGAAAGGATGAAGAACTATGGTTAAACAGACTGCAGGCAGAGATGCCTTAGGTGAATTTGCACCGAAGTTTGCACAGCTTAATGACGATGTGCTGTTCGGTGAGGTGTGGTCAAGAGAGGATAAATTATCTTTAAGGGACAGATCTCTTGTTACCATATGTGTTTTTATGGGCAAGGGGATGGTTGACAGCTCGTTGAAATATCATTTAATTTCAGCAAAAAATAATGGAATTACAAAAGAAGAAATGGCTGAAATCATAACACATGCTGCTTTTTATGCAGGTTGGCCCAATGCGTGGGCAGTATTCAATATGGCAAAAGAGGTTTACGGTGAAGATGAATGCAGTGAAAAGCATGGCGGAATGTTTGGAATAGGTGAGCCGAATACCGCTTTTTTACAGTATTTTATCGGTAATTCATATTTAAAACCGCTTACAAATCCTGCTGAGGATAATCTGTTTCTTGCAAATGTTACCTTTGAGCCGGGATGCAGAAATAACTGGCACATTCATAAGTCTGAAAAAGGCGGAGGTCAGATCTTAGTTTGCGTTGAGGGTAAGGGCTGGTATCAGGAATACGGAAAAGAGGCACGTTCGTTAAAAGAAGGGGATGTTGTGGTTATTCCGCCGAATGTTAAGCACTGGCATGGTGCTGCGCGTGATTGCTGGTTCAGTCACATAGCAATTGAGATACCGGGTTCAAACACTTCTAATGAATGGTGTGAGCCTGTGAGCGATGAAGAATATAACAATTTATAAGAAAGGGTTAGAGGAATGATGAAAAAAGAATTGGAGTTAGTACAGGACTGGGATAAGACCTTTGCGAAAAGTGATAAGGTTAACCACAGAAAGGTAACTTTTCATAACAGATATGGTATCACACTTGCTGCTGATTTATATGAGCCGAAAAATTATGCGGGAAAGCTGCCTGCTATAGCAGTGTGCGGTCCTTTCGGTGCTGTTAAGGAGCAGTGTTCAGGTCTGTATGCACAGACAATGGCTGAAATGGGCTTTTTAACAATTGCTTTTGATCCATCCTTTACGGGTGAAAGCGGCGGACAGCCAAGATATACAGCCTCACCGGATATTAACACGGAGGATTTTCAGGCTGCTGTTGATTTTTTGTCGGTTCAGGACAATGTTGATTCTGAAAAAATCGGTATCATCGGTATATGCGGCTGGGGCGGAATGGCGATTAATGCTGCTGCACTTGATACAAGGATAAAGGCAACGGTTGCATCAACAATGTATGATATGAGCAGAGTGAATGCAAAGGGTTATTTTGACAGTGAGGACAGCGAAGAAGCCAGATATGAAAAGAAAAAAGCCCTCAATAGGCAGAGAACAGAGGATTATAAGACTTCTGCATATGCAGCAGGCGGCGGTGTTGTTGACCCGCTCCCGGATGATGCACCATTCTTTGTTAAGGATTATTATGATTATTATAAAACTGAAAGAGGTTATCATAAGCGCTCGCTTAATTCAAATAACGGCTGGAATGTAACAGGAACGATGTCTTTTATGAATATGCCGATTTTGCATTACAGCAGTGAAATCAGAAGTGCAGTATTGCTTGTTCACGGAGAAAAGGCACATTCCTGTTATTTCAGCAGGGATGCTTATAAAAATCTTAAGGGTGATAATAAGGAGTTAATGCTTATATCTGATGCGGTTCATACGGATTTGTATGATAAAACAGAGGTTATTCCTTTTGATAAAATCAAAGAGTTTTTCGACAAAAATATGTAAAAGCGTCTAAGCAGGGAAAATTTTCCCTGCTTAAATTTTTTTGTTGTGGTAATTGGCTTTTTATTATGCTATACTATCTATACTTAATACTTATTTGAAGGGGTAAAAAAATGAAATACAGCGTACACAGAAACCTGCACACTGATTTTAGCATTTATGAAGAGAATAAGCTTGAGGAGAGAAGCTATTTTATTCCGTTCTCATCAGTAAAAAAGCTTGCAAAGACTGACTATAAAAACGAACGATATGAGTCGGACCGAGTAACAATGCTCAGCGGAGAATGGGACTTTGCATATTATGAAAAATTAAGCTATGTTCCCGAAATCCTTGATACAGATAATATGGGCTTTGATAAGGTAACTGTTCCATGCACATGGCAGAGAACCGGCTATGATCAGATAGCATATATTAATACCCGTTATCCTTTTCCTAAAAAGCCGCCGCATATCCCTGCAGATGTGGCTGTCGGTATTTACAGAAAAACTGTTGATATTAAAAATTCATCAAACCGCCGCACACTTTCATTTTTAGGTGTTGCAGGTGCGGTTGCTGTTTATGTTAACGGTGATTATGTGGGCTACAGTGAGGGCTCGCATAATACGGCGGAATTTGATATTACCGCATTTTTAAATAACGGTAAAAATGAAATTGTTGCTGTTAACTACAAGTGGAGCAACGGCTCTTATCTTGAATGTCAGGATATGTTCCGTGAAAACGGTATCTTCCGTGATGTATTTATTACAGAATTCGCAGGCAGCTATATAAATGATTTTACACTGCGTTCTTCAAAAAACAGCGACGGCACATATAATCTTGATATTTCTGTTGATGGCTGCTTTGAGAAAAATACAAAAATTGAAATAACATCAGCAGAAAAAGAGCCTGTAATCAGAACTGAGCTTTTGCCTGAAAAGGGTGTCAGCCTTTTAAACCTTACAGTGGATGAGTGGACTGCTGAAACACCAAATCTCTATGAATTAACAATCGTTCTTTATAAGGATGATAAAGAAATCGAAGCAATAAGAACATATTATGGTTTTAAGAATGTGGAAATAAAGGGCGAGGTATTCCTGTTCAATGGCAAAGCAATCAAGTTCAAGGGTGTAAATCACCATGATACGCATATGACAAAGGGCTATGCTATGAGTCTTGAGGATATGGAGCTTGATATTCAGCTTATGAAGGAATATAACTGCAATGCAGTAAGAACCTCCCACTATCCTCCTGATCCTGCATTTTTAACAATGTGTGATATGTACGGTCTTTATGTGGTCGATGAGGCTGATATTGAAACCCACGGCTTCTATGCAGTGCCGCATTCAACCTATAATCCAAACAGATTAAGCAACGATACAAGCTGGACCATGCATTATCTTGACAGAGTTAAGAGAATGTACGGCAGAGATAAGAATCATCCAAGTATTACAATGTGGAGTCTTGGCAATGAGTCAGGCGGCTACAAGTGTCAGGATGTATGCTATGAATATTTAAAGAATGCGAATCCTGAAATTCCTGTTCACTATGAGGGTGTTATCCGCAGCAAGCGCTGGGCTTATGATGTGGTTTCTCATATGTACGGCACACCTGATTTAATGAGAAAAATACTCAATGGTACAGCAGGAAATAAATATAAAGGCAAGCCGTTCTTCCAGTGTGAATATGCTCACGCAATGGGTAACGGACCGGGCGGACTTGAGGAGTATATGCAGCTTTTCTATTCGTCAGACCAATTTATGGGCGGATGCATCTGGGAATGGGCAGACCATAGTGTTTATGATGAAAATGCAAAATACAAGTGGACCTACGGCGGTGACCATAACGAGCCTATCCACGATGGCAATTTCTGTGTTGACGGTCTTTTCTATCCGGACAGAAAGCCGTCCAGCGGTGCCCTTGAAATGAAGGTATGCTACAGACCGATAAGAGCAAAACAGATTAGCGGTAATATCTTTGAGCTTTGGAATACAAGAAGCTTTACGGACAGCTCTGACATCAAAGTTGATTTCACTGTTTTGGTTGACGGTAAGAGCAAAGAGATTGGTACTGTATCAAGCGTTATTCCTGCCGGTGCTAAGAAAAAGGTACAGATTAATTCAAGCCATTTCAATCAGACAGATAAAGATGTTTTCGTAAACTTTGTTTATACAGATAAAAACAGCGGTGATGAGATTGCAGCAGAGCAGATTATTGTTTCACAGGCGGAGCTTAAGAGGGCTGATAATCAATCAAAGCCTGCTGATATATCTGTTAAAGGTAATATTATTAATGTAAGCTTTGATAACGGCAGTGCCGTGTTTGATAAGAACAGGGGACTTATCAGCTATGCGAAAAACGGTGCCGAATATCTTAAATCAAACCCCATTGATAAGGCTAACGGCTTTGTGCCGCATATTTACAGAGGCAGGCTTGATAATGACCAGTATATGGTGATATTCTGGAAGATAATCGGTCTTGACTGCTCACACACAAGGCTTGTTTCCTGTGAGGTCAAGAGTAAGGATAATATCAGATATATAAGCACTGTATATGATTTTGTTACAAGAGGTGTATTTGTTCTTGCAAGAGCAAATGTTGATTACTGCTTTGATAAAAACGGAAAAATGACAATCAGTACATCTCTTAAAAAAGTTTGTCCGCTGACAGCTCAGCTTCCGAGATTTGGTGTTCATACAGAACTTAAGAAGGAGCTTGAAAAGGTTAAATACTATGGCAGAGGTCCGATTGAAAACTATTCGGATTTCAAGGAGCATGCACCTGTCGGTATTTATGAAACTACTGTAACAGATATGGCACATAAGTATATCAAGCCGCAGGATTCAGGCAACAGGGGAGATGTGCGTTACAGTGTGCTCACAAATGAAACCGGCACAGGTTTAAGATTTACGGCACTTGAAAGATATATCAATTTCAATGCAAATCACTTTACGCTTGAACAGCTTAAGAAGGCGAAACACATTGAGGATTTGCCTGATGTTGATACAACCTTTGTTGCTGTTGATGGCTTTGTAAGGGGCACAGGCTCAGGAAGCTGCGGTCCTATTCCGTCAAAGGAGCATATGATTGCGTTTGGTTATTTAAAACCGCTTAATTTCTCTTTTGAGGTTGACGCTGTTGAGAATGCGTAACGCTATATAATCAGTTAAAATCACGGGCATTTTGTCCGTGATTTTTTATGAAAAATTCTAAAGTCAGAAAAAGTCAAAAAAAATATTGACTTTTTCTGACCTTTGTGCTATTATAACAACAGAAGGTCAAAGAAAGTCAAAGATAAACGACAGAAATGACCTTTGACCATAAAAAGGAAGTGATTGGAAAATGAAGCTCAGTGACGTTATTGCTGATATGATACTTGAAATGTTTGATGACGAAACACCTACCGTTCAGATTCAACGTAATGATTTAGCGGCACAGCTTGGCTGCGTGCCAAGTCAGATTAATTATGTTATTACATCCCGTTTTACACCTGAACAGGGTTACAGGATTGAGTCAAGGCGCGGCGGCGGCGGTTGCATTATGATTACCCGTGCAACAAAGGATAATGCAATTCTTTCGCTGATTAATTCAATAGGCAGTGAAATTGATGAAAAAAATGCCAAAAATCATATTTACAATCTCAACTATCAAAGTCTTTTAAGTGACAAGGCGGGGCAGATGATGCTTGCTGTTATCAGTGATAATAATTTTAAAGGATTGCCTGAAAATATAAAAAATAAAATCAGGGCAAACCAGTTAAAGCAAATGTTAGTAACATATTTTAGTTAATATAAGGAGTGATTTTTATGTTATGTCAGCATTGTAACAAAAATGAAGCAACAACACATATTAAAAGAAGTATTAATGGTCAGAGGGAGGAAATGCACCTTTGCAGTGCATGTGCAGCAGAGCTTGGTGTAATGGAGGAATTCAGAATGCCTTCAATCAATGAATTTTTCGGGGACAGCTTTCTCGGCAATTTCCTTGGTTCAGGTGTTGCGGCAATGAATTCGCTTGCAGGTGTTGACAGGTGCAAAACCTGTGGTTCATCCTTTAACGATATAGTTAAAAGCGGACGCATCGGCTGCAGTGACTGTTATGAAAGATTCAGTGATAAACTGGAGCCTTCAATAAAAAAAATACACGGCAAAACAAAGCATATCGGTAAATTTGTCACCTATGAGGAAGCTGTTAATCAGTCCGTGAAAGATGAAAAGCCGAATGAGCTTGAAGCACTTAAGCATCAGCTTGATGCGGCGATAAAGGAGCAGCGTTTTGAAGATGCGGCAGTTTTAAGGGACAAGATAAAAGAAATGACGGAGGGCAAAAATGAATAACTGGTACAGCATAAGCGGTGAAGGCTCAGATGTATGCCTTGCTTCAAAAATAAGGCTTTCAAGAAATATTAGCTCACTCCCATTTCCTGTAAGAATGAGCGATGAGGTCAGAAAAACAGTTTGCAAAAAGGTTTTTGCCTGTGTACAAAATTCTAAGCTTGCAGGCGAATTTGATTTGATGGAGCTTGATAAGCTTAACAATATTCAGAAAATTTCATTGGTTGAAAAGGGCATAATCAGCAGCCAGATGGCGGCGCAGGAAAGCTATGGTGCAGTTCTCGTTTCAAAGGATAAAAGCATATCTGTTATGCTTTGTGAAGAGGACCATATCTGCATAACCGTTATGAGCGGATGCGATAATATTGATGAAGCCTTTAGAAAGGCAAATGAGCTTGATGACATCTTTGTTAAAAATATGCATATTGCTTTTGACAGTCGTTTGGGCTTTTTGACATCCAATCCGATGAAACTTGGCACAGGTATGACTGCAGCGTATATGCTTCATCTGCCGGGTATATGTGAAAAGCAAATGCTTTCAACCCTCAGAAATATGGTGTCAAAGCTTGGCTTTTCAATCAGGTCTGTTTTTGAAAAGGGATGTTTTTATGAGATCTCAAATGATATCAGTCTTGGTATAACTGAGCAGAGTGCAATTGAAAACCTCAGAGCAATTTATCAGCAGATTGCCAAGCAGGAAAAGGTCTGCCGTCAGGATTTAATCGACTATGGCAATTATGAGGATAAAATTTTCAGAGCTATGGGTACACTGAAAATGGCAAGACAGCTAAGCGCAGAAGAATTCTTCAGCCTGGTTTCTTTGGTAAGATTAGGTATTGCAATGAATATATTTGACAATAATGAAGGTGTGAGCTTTGAAAAAATCGGCGAAATGCTGTATTCTCTCGGTACGGCGTCCATTATTGCTGATACCAAGGATGACAGCTTCACCGCTGATGAAGCCAATAAGCTTCGTGCCGGTTATATTAGAAAAATTCTTGAATAGGGATAAGTAATTCGTTTTAGTTATCCCTTTGTGGAGGTGTAACTATGTACAGATTTAATTATTTTACACAGAAAGCCAGCGAGGTACTTAACCTTGCAATTAAGGCAGCAGAAAATTTAGGACATAATTATGTAGGCAGTGAGCATATACTGCTTGCTCTTGTTAAAGAGGAGGCAGGTGTTGCCTATTCAGTTCTTGACGGCAAGGGTGTTACTGCTGAGGATATAGAAAAATTTATAAAGAATAATATCGGTGCGGGGAATCCGACAAGACTGACCCCTGATGATTTTACACCAAGGAGCAAAAGAATACTTGACGTTGCTTTCCAGATAGCAAGAAGTATGCTTCATTCCTTTGTTGATACAGAGCATCTGCTGCTGGCGCTGCTCAGGGAGGATGACTCTTATGCTGTAAGATTTCTGAATTCTGCAGGCATTGACGAGAATCAGCTTTTTGAGCAGGTGGTTTCCTCTGTGAGCAGAGGAACGTCCGCTAATACCGAAGTCGGTCGCAGAGGGCGCAATGCAAAGTCAAAAACGCCCACGCTTGATGAATTCGGCAAGGATTTGACAGCACTTGCCAAGGAGGGTAAGATTGACCCTGTCATCGGCAGAGCAGAGGAAATTGAGCGTGTTATTCAGATTTTGTCAAGACGGACAAAAAATAATCCTTGTCTTATCGGTGAGCCGGGTGTAGGTAAAACTGCAATTGCAGAGGGACTTGCTCTCAAAATCGTAAGAGGTGAGGTTCCTGAGCTTTTAGCAGATAAAAAGCTTGTGGCACTTGATCTGACCTCCATGGTTGCCGGTACGAAATACCGCGGTGATTTTGAGGAAAGAATAAAAAAAGCGATGGATGAGGTATCCAATGCAAAGGATGTTATTCTGTTTATTGATGAGGTGCACACGATTATGGGTGCAGGTGCGGCTGAGGGTGCAACCGATGCAGCCAATATTTTAAAGCCGTCACTTGCACGAGGTGAAATTCAGGTTATCGGTGCAACTACGATTGATGAATACAGAAAGAACATTGAAAAGGATGCAGCTCTTGAAAGAAGGTTTCAGCCTGTTACAGTCGGTGAGCCTACCGAGGAGGAAACTGTTGAAATTCTTAAGGGTATTCGTGATAAATATGAGGCACACCACAAGGTTAAAATCAGCGACAGTGCAATAAATGATGCGGTCAAGCTGTCATCACGCTATATTGCCGACAGATTTTTGCCTGATAAGGCAATTGATTTGATTGATGAGGCTGCCTCACGCGTAAGACTGAAAGCCTATACTGTTCCTGATAATTTAAAGGAAATGGAAAAGGAGCTTGTGTCACTGGAGGAGGAAAAGGCATCTGCTGTGCGTGCACAGAATTATGAGCAGGCGGCAGAAATCCGTGACCGGGAAAAGAGCCTTAAAACCTTGCTTGATGAGGAAAAGGAAAAGTGGAAAAATCTTTCCTCTCATCAGGTTAAGGAAATTACAACTGAGGATATTGCAAAGGTTGTTTCATCCTGGACAGGAATTCCTGCGGTGCAGATTACTAAGGAGGAAAGTGAAAGACTTCTGAGCCTTGAAAAAATCCTCCATGAAAGAATTGTGGGACAGGATAAGGCTGTTTCAGGTGTTGCAAGAGCTATCCGCAGAGGCAGAGCAGGACTTAAAAATCTTAAAAGACCTATCGGCTCCTTTATTTTTCTTGGTCCTACCGGTGTAGGTAAAACCGAGCTTTGCAAAACACTTGCTGAAACGATGTTCGGTGATGAGGATGCAATTATTAAGCTCGATATGAGTGAATATATGGAAAAGCATACAGTATCAAAGCTTATCGGCTCACCTCCGGGCTATGTGGGCTTTGATGAGGGCGGACAGCTTACTGAAAAAATCAGAAGAAAGCCATATTCAGTTGTTCTGTTTGATGAAATTGAAAAGGCACATACTGATGTTTTCAATATGCTTTTGCAGATACTTGAGGATGGTGTTCTCACTGATTCACAGGGCAGAAAGGTCAGCTTTAAAAATGCTGTTATCATTATGACGTCAAATGTCGGTGCAGAAAAAATTACGGACCCGAAAACCGCTCTTGGATTTGGTGGAAGCAGTGACAATGCAAAGAATATTGAGCAGCTTGTAATGAATGATTTAAAGAAAACCTTCAAGCCTGAATTTTTAAACAGAATTGATGAAATTATTGTATTCAATCAGCTTGAAAAGGATGATATCAAGGAAATTGCCTGCCGTATGCTCACTTCACTTCAAAAACAGCTTAAAGAGCTTGGTACTGATATAGAATTTACCGATGCGGCAATTGATGCAATTGCTGATGCAGGCTTTGATAAGGTTTATGGTGCAAGACCCTTGCGAAGAGCAATTCAAACTAAGATTGAGGATAAGCTCAGTGAGCTTATTCTTGAAAACAAGCTTGGTGAAAAATGCACTGCTGATTATCAGAACGGCGAGTTTGTATTTATATAAAAAAGAATGTGAAGATGCTAAAACATCTTCACATTCTTTTATATCCATTTTTTCTTTTTAAACCAGAGTATAAGCGCAGCTATTATTAATATGCTCAACACGATTACAAATGGATAGCCGTATTTCCAGCTCAGTTCAGGCATAAAATTAAAATTCATACCATACCAGCCGACTATAACTGTCAGCGGAAAAAAGATTGTAGTAACTAAGGTGAAAAATTTCATTGTTTCATTTAACCGCATATTGAGAGAAGCCTGGTAAGCATCCCACAGGTGAACAACACTGTCAGTCAGTATGTCAACATTGTCCTTCAGTCTGTTGACCTTGTCGATAAAAAGACCGAGCCTTTTTATGCTTTCATCAAATATTTCATTTTCGTTTTCAGTCAATATTTGTGATATATCAATAAGCCGTTCATAGTATCCCCGCAGTGATAGAATACTTCTTTTTATTTCGAGCAGCTTGATATTAAAGTTGTTGTCAACCTTGTTGTTGATGACATCCTCCTCAAGCTGTGCGATGCTGCTTCTTACCATATCAAGCCGGCTGTCATCAATCAGCACAAGACTTTCAAAAAATGAGGTGATTATTCTTTCTACGCCTGCATTTTCAACACAAAGCCCTGTTGTTGTTTTTATAAATAAATCTCTGTTGAAAAATTCATTGTCACTGATGTTAACAATAAGAAAGGTATTTTTAAATATAAATATACCTGCTGAGTTTATTAAATCCTTTTCGCAGGGGATTGCCAGTTTTATGAAATAGCAGTGATTGTAAATTTCAAGATTTGTCGCTAAAGGGCTGACCTGCTCACGGCACATTTCAACTGCCTGCAAGGGAAGATTAAAATGTTTCTGTACTTTTTCAAGCTCGTTAATGCTGATATAACCGAGAACCGGTGTATTGTCCTTTAAATCGGAATAATCAACACTTGTTACATCGTCGTCAAACTGGTAAAACATAAAACCACCTGTTTTATTATTTTAAACAGGCGGCTTTTTATTCTATATTTTATTTGCTATTAGTGCAATCCCGTTATCAACAAGATCAATTACACCGTATGCTCCTGTAAAAGCAGTGCCCGGATTCATAATGTATAGACCGTTATCATAATTGGTAAACTGCTTATGGGTATGACCGTAAAGGCAGATATCTGCACCAATTTTTCTGCAGTATTCTATGATTTCTTCATTACCGTGCTTGACATGAAAAATATGACCGTGAGTGAAAAATATTTTTTTGCCGTTTAAATTTATTAAATCACTTGTCATATGTGATGAATACCGGTCATTATTACCGGCTACTCTTTTATATTTAATATCAGGGTAAGCCATTAAAACCTCATCAAAATCATTGTCAACGTCACCAAGAAAAATAAATAAATCAGTATTGTCCCTGTGTCTTTCAATGATGTCAAGCAAGGTTCCGACTGCACCATGTGAATCACTCATAATAACAATTCGCATTCATAAATCACCTTTTTATTTCATAGATTATATTAGATTATACAATAAAGAGGGGATTATTTCAATGAATAATGATGAACTCAGCAGGCTTATGAAGCAGGCACAAAACAAAACAGGAATTGATATTAACAAAATGAAGGAAGCAAGCGACAAAGGACAGCTTGATGATTTTGTTAATAAAAACCTATCATCACAAGCAACAGCTCAGCTAAAAAATGTACTCAGCAACAAGGAGGCATGTGAAAAGCTTTTGTCTACACCGCAGGCTAAGGAGCTGATGAAAAAATTAATGGAAGGCAAGTAATATGGATAATTTAAACGATATAATAAACAGCCTTAGTGCGGATGATATAAATATGCTGAAGGGGGTTGCCTCATCTATTCTCGGCGACAGCGGAGAATCTGAGTCGCAGCAGCCTCAGCAAAATAATGCTAAGCAGCAGAGTCCACCGCAGCAAAGCGGTGTTCCTGCTCTGGCAGGACTTGGTTTTGACGGCATAGATTTTGATATGATAATGAAGGCAAAAACCATATTTGAAAAGATGAATAATACAAGCAATAAAAATGTTGATTTGATTATGGCACTTAAGCCACATCTCAGTCCTGAAACCCAGAACAAAGCGGATCAGGCTCTGAGAATACTAAAGCTGTTTGAGGTGCTGCCATTGCTAAGGGAGCTGTTTTGATGCCGCAGTTTAGTGAAAATGATATTAATGAGGCAAAACGGCGCGTGTGGGAAATGCGAAACCGTGCCTCGCATTTTGTTGATGACAGGCAGGAAACTCCGCCTAAGGATGAAGAAAAACAGCAAAAGACGCCGCCCAAGCAGTCTGAACCGCCGAAGCCTGACCGCGAAAAGGAGGATTTGCCACAGGACAAATCCTTTTTTGTTATTCTTGCTATGCTTATGCTTTTGTCAAAGGAAGGGGCAGATAATACATTAATTTTAGCACTTTTATATTTATTGCTTTAAATTTGGTAAATAATATGATATAGTATTAATGACAATTTTTTGGAGGAATTTTAATTTGGATTTTGTTGAAAAAACTATTTCCGATGGCATCAGCCTTGTTAATGTCAGTGCCAATCGGTTTAAAACAAATGAAATTGCAATTTCACTGGCATTGCCGCTGAAAAAGGAAACGGCTTCAGCCAATGCACTTTTTATTAATTTGCTGTCAAGGAGAAGTGCAGAATATACAAATCAGACAGAGCTTAACAGAAAACTGGCAAATCTTTATGGTGCTTCTCTCAGTGCGGTTGTTACCAAGGTGGGTGAATGTCAAGTTCTAAAGCTTGGTATAACCTGTCTTGATGACAAGTTTTCGCTTGACGGCGGCAGTATTTCCTTTGAGTGCTTAAAGCTGCTTGTATCACTTTTGTTTGAGCCAAGGCTTAACGGCAATGCTTTTTTTGACGAGGATGTCGAAAGTGAAAAAAGAATACTGATTGAAAAAATAGATGCTGAAAATAATGAAAAAAGAACCTACGTTCTAAGACAGGCTGAAAAGCTTATGTTTGACGGTGAGCCTTACGCAGTCAATCGTTTCGGTACTGTTGAGGATATTAAAAGACTTACCTCTGCTGATGTTTACAGTGCATGGGAAAATGCTCTTGAAACCGCAAAAATTATGGTGACAGTTATAGGCGGTGCTGATTGTGATAGGGCTGAAAAGCTTGTGACAAGTGCCTTTGTCGGTGTTGAAAGAAAATTTGCAGAGCTTCCTGATGCTGTATTTGTTCCTTGCCGTAACAATGTTAAGGAGCATATGGAAAGACTTGATGTAAAGCAGGGCAAGCTTGTGCTTGGTTATAGGGTTGATCTTAAGCCTGATGATGAGCTGACTGCTGCAATGCGCACCTTCTGTGATATTTTCGGCGGCGGACCTTATTCAAAGCTGTTTGCCAATGTGCGTGAAAAAATGAGCCTTTGCTATTATTGTTCGGCAAGATATACAAGAACAAAAAGTATGATTTTAATTCAGTGCGGCTGCAATGAGGAAAATATGGACAAGGCTGTAAATGAAATTCAGAATCAGCTTGATATAATAAGAAACGGTGCTTTTGAGGAAGAGTTCAATTCATCAAAGCTTGCTATGACGGATGCACTGCTGTCTGTCAATGATACGCCTGAGGCAATTGAGGCATGGTATGTAAATCAGCTTGCTGATTATAAAATCAAAACGCCTGAGCAGTCAGCGGCAGAAAATGACAGCGTCACAATGGAACAGGTTAAAGCCTGTGCATCACTTCTGACACTCGATACCATTTATAAATTATCATCACCAAAGGAGGAAGAATAATGAAAGAAATTAAATCTGAAATCCTTGGTGAAAAGTATTTTGAGGTTGACCATAAATCAGGACTTAAAATATTTATAATGCCTAAGGAGAATTATTCGTCATCCTATGCAGTTTTCGGTACAAAGTACGGTTCGATTGATACAAAATTCAAGCGTTCCGACAGTGATGAATGGATTACTGTTCCTGAGGGTATTGCTCATTTTCTTGAGCACAAGCTTTTTGAAAACGAGGATTTGGATGCTTTTGCACGCTATGCAAAAACGGGTGCATCTGCCAATGCTTATACGTCATTTGACAAAACCTGCTATCTTTTCCAGTGCAGCGGGAATTTTGAAGCATCACTTGAAATACTGCTTGATTTTGTGACACATCCTTATTTTACCAAGGAAACAGTTGAGAAAGAGCAGGGCATAATCGGTCAGGAAATCACAATGTATTATGATGTAGCAGGCTGGATGAGCACCTTTAATCTTTTAAGATGTCTTTACAAAAATCACCCTGTAAGAATTGATATTGCAGGAACAGTGGAGTCTATTGCTCAGATTACCGACAGGCTGCTTTATGACTGCTATAACACATTTTATAATCTTAACAATATGTGCCTTGCAGTTGTAGGTGATGTTACACCTGAGCAGGTGCTTGGCGTTTGTGATAAAATGCTTGAAAAGGCAGAGTCGCTTTCAATTGAACGCTCTTTTGATGATGAGCCGCGTGAAATTGCCTGCAGCTATGCGGAATATAATCTTGCAATGAGTATGCCTGTTTTTTCCTTCGGTTACAAAGAGGAATGTAAGGATCTTACACAGAATTTAAGAAAAATGATTGAGGTTAATATTCTTCTTGAAATTCTTGCAGGCGATACCTCCGGGCTTTATAATAAAATGTTTGATAACGGGCTTATCAACACAAGCTTTTCAAAGGAATACTTTACAGGCTTCGGCTACGAGGCAATTATGTTTGACGGCGAAAGCGTTAATCCGCAGGCTGTGGCTGACGAAATCAAAAAGGCTGTTGCAGCACTTAGGGCTAATGGCATTGATGATGAACAATTTGAAAATGCACGCCGTTCTCTTTACGGCAGGGAAATTATGGAGTATAATGATATTGACTCCATAGCAAATGCAGTGTTATCTGCTTATTTTAACGGATATTCCGTATTTGATACAATGGAAATTTATAAGTCAGTAACTAAAGAGGATATTGAAAAGCGTCTTGAAAATATGATGATGGAGGAATACTCTGCTTTATCAGTAGTTAAAAATAAGGAAAATGAGTAATTACACAAGAGTTTATTTTGAAGGCTTAGGTATTGATTTTGATTTGCCGTCAATTGCCTTTACTGTTTTCGGTCATGAGGTGCATTGGTACGGAATAATCATTGCTTTCGGCTTTATGCTTGCGGTATTGTATGGCGGCAGAATGGCTTATAAATGGAAAATGAGCCTTGACGGAATGACGGATGTTTTAATTTGGGGCACAATCTTCGGAATTATATGTGCAAGAGCCTATTATGTTATTTTTGAATGGTCTTACTATAAAGACCATCTCATTGAAATACCGCAGATATGGAATGGCGGCATAGCTATTTACGGCGGAATAATCGGTGCGCTTATCGGTGCGGCAATCGGCTGTAAGACAGGTAAAATTAATTTCCCGAATTTGCTTGATTTGGGTGCTCTGGGTTTGCTGATAGGTCAGGGAATCGGTCGCTGGGGCAACTTCTTTAATCAGGAGGCTTTCGGTGTGAATACCACAACGGCACCCTTCAGAATGTGGAGTCAGAAAATTCACGACGAATTGGTGTCTTCAGCAGATGTGCTGACGTCAAAGGGGATTGATTTTGATCCGAACCTTCCTGTTCATCCTACCTTCCTTTATGAGAGTGTATGGTGTCTGTTAGGATTTTTAATCCTGAACTATATTGTTCATAAGCACAGACATTTCAAGGGTGAAATCTTTATGCTTTACGGTGTTTGGTACGGTCTTGAAAGAGCGGTTGTCGAGGGACTGAGAACAGACTCTCTATATATCGGTGATACTACGCTGAGAGTCAGCCAGCTTCTTTCTATTGTAATTGTTGCGGTGTTTGCAGTTGCTTTTGTTGTTTGCTTTGTTAAGTACAAAAAGGGTACACTTTGGAGTGCTTTACAGCTTGATAAGGTGACTGATGAAAAAATAAAAAATGATGAAATGGCGGAGGTGCAGAATGGCACAGATAATTGACGGAAAGCTTGTTTCAGGGCAGGTAAGAGAAAGAGTAGCCAAGGAAACTGAGGAGCTTAAGAAAAAGGGCGTTACACCGGGTCTTGCAGTAATTATTGTAGGTGAAGATCCTGCTTCGCAGGTTTATGTAAGGAATAAGGAAAAGGCTTGTGAAGAGGTAGGCTTTTACAGTGAAAAATTTGCACTTCCTGAAAATACAACACAGGAGGAGCTGAACAATCTTGTTAAGGAGCTTAACGACAGACCTGAAATCAGCGGTATTCTATGCCAGCTTCCTCTCCCAAAGCACCTTGACGATAAAGAGGTTATCAATCTGATTGACCCGATTAAGGACGTTGACGCATTTCATCCTGTCAATGTCGGAGCAATTATGATTGGCGATTATAACTTTTTGCCTTGCACCCCTGCCGGTGTAATGGAGCTTATCCACTCAACAGGTGTTGAGGTTTCAGGCAAAAAGGCTGTGGTTATCGGCAGAAGCAATATTGTAGGTAAGCCGCAGGCAATGCTGCTGCTTCACGAAAATGCAACAGTTGAAATTACACATTCAAGAACCGTTAATTTAGCAGATGTTACAAAAACTGCAGATATTCTTGTTGCAGCTATCGGCAAGGCAAAGTTTGTTAAAGCCGATATGGTTAAAGAGGGTGCTGTTGTTATTGATGTCGGTATGAACAGAGATGAAAACGGCAAGCTCTGCGGTGATGTTGATTTTGAGGATGTTAAGGACAAATGCTCATTTATCACACCTGTTCCCGGCGGAGTAGGACCTATGACCATTTCTATGCTTATGCAAAATACACTCACTGCTGCAAAGATTCAGAATGGTATTGAGTAATTATAATTAAAAGGACTGATAAAATGGCACTTGAGGAACAGCTTGTTGATAAGCTGCTTGAAAAAAATTATAAAATTTCTTTTGCAGAGTCTTGCACTGGAGGGCTATGTTGTGGTACACTTGTAAATGTTACAAATGCATCAAAGGTACTTGATATGTCTTTTGTGACATATTCAAATGAGTCAAAAATGAAGCTGATAGGTGTTAAGGCTGATACCATTCTTGCTAATGGTGTAGTTAGTGAAGAGGTTGCTTATGAGATGGCGGAGGGTGCAGCAGCCACAGCCGGCAGTGAAATCGGTGTCGGCATAACAGGCGTGGCAGGACCCGGAGGCGGCACTGATAAAAAGCCAGTTGGTATGGTTTGCTTTGGTTTCAGTGTTAACGGCAAAACTACAACCTTCACTAAGCAGTTTGGTGAAATCGGCAGAAATCAGGTCAGAAAATCAAGTGTTGAATTTGTATTTCAGACATTAATTGAAATGATTTAAAAGAGGATTAATATGAAAAAGCTTTACAGAAGCAGAACTGACAGAAAAATAGAGGGTGTTTGCGGCGGCATAGCACAGTATTTTAATTGTGACGTTACAATCATTAGACTTTTGTGGGTTATTGTGTCACTTTTCTCGGCATCCATTCCAGGACTGCTTATTTATATTATATGTGCTTTGGTTATTCCCGAAGAGCCTGATCCGTTTGAAACAACAGGCTATTATCATAATGATAATCAATAAAGCTGATTCATTTCTGCGGGAGGAAATGCTTCCCGCAGAAATATGAATACATACTAAATCAAAAATGCTGATGTGGCGCAGCCGGTAGCGCAACTGATTCGTAATCAGTAGGTCGTCGGTTCGAATCCGATCATCAGCTCCATAAAAAAGAGGTTATCGTATGATAACCTCTTTTTTAATATCTGTTTGGATTGTCAGTTCTTTCTAAAAGATAATCAATTGATACATTAAAATAATCAGCAATTTTTATCAGTGTTTTATAATCTGCTTCTCTTTCGCTGGTTTCATATCTGCTGATAGTATTTTGATTCATTGATAAATCCATTGCAAGTTTTAATTGTGAAATACCTTTTTGTTTTCTTAATTCCCTTAATCTCATAAAATCACCCTTGACATTATTATCCCATATCGGTATAATATTATTATCCCGATATGGGATAATAACTTGAGGAGGATAGTATGAGTAAAATAATAAAAACTATTAAATTTTTAGAAGATGATATATCTCTTGTTAAGCGAATTGAGAAGTATCAAAAATCAAAAGGTCTTAATTCGTTTGTTTCTGCGGTAAGAGAACTCTGCGACGATGCATTAACATTAAAGAAAATTTCAAAGTGAGGAGATAAATTATGAAAAAGTTTTTTATTATAATTGTAAGCGTTATCGTATTAATTGTATTATTTGTAAGTTGTTCTTCAGATAGTTCAACATCTTATAACTCGAATTCAAATAGTGGTTCCTATGGTTATGGAAGTAAATATGATAAAGATGTTAATGATATTGCAGATGCATACGGTAAAAGTGCAGACGAAGTTAACGATTTAATGAATGCAATGGGTGGAGCAATGAAATAGAAGTTTCTATATTTTATATAATGCAAGGAGAATAAAAATGACAAAATCAAAAACAATTTAAGTATTTATACATAATGATAGCAATTATTGAAATTATTATTTCTATTGTTTTCTTTTATCAGTATAACTGTTGTAAAGAAAATGCGAAATATGCTGTTGAATCTGCTGCTTCTTATTATCAGACATATGGAATCGGTAGTGATAATGGTTCATTTTATAATTCTTATGAATCATTACAAATTAAAGCAAAAGGGTATTTAACCGGAGGAATTATTTCTGTAATTATTACAATTCTTTCAATTATTGTATTTAAAATTAGACATAAACGAATAGATTAAAAAATTTGATACAAGGGATTTTTAAGTACAACCCGAGGTTGTCGGTTCAAATCCGATCATCAGCTCCAAAAAGTCCTTGATCCGATTTTCGGAACAGGGACTTTATAATTAATGGATGTATAAAATTTTCAATATTTGTTCTGCTTGAGTTTTCATATGATGTTATGTTAAAATAAGATATACAGAAGCATTAAGTGAAGTTTTATATTACGCTTTGTCAATTGTGTATGCATTTTCAAAAATATATAATGATGTGGATTAGATAATTATGAATTTTGGTTTTTCATATATTGGTTTGATTTATCTTGCAATGCTGTTTATTCCCAATCTGTTTTGGACCAAAAGCAAACCCGACAGCTATGACAAATATGTAAAAAAGGAAAATAAAATACTGCGGATTTTTGAAAATATCGGTCAGATTTTTGTAACCTGTATTGTGCTTATTCTCAAAGATTTTAATATTGCGTTTGGCTCATTATGGATAATATGGCTGATACTGTCTTTTGTATTTATGGTGCTTTATGAGATGTATTGGGTTAAGTATTTTAAAAGCAGTAAAACAATGAAGGATTTTTACAGCAGTTTGCTCGGTATTCCTGTTGCAGGAGCAACTCTTCCTTGTATTTCATTTTTGCTGCTTGGGATTTACGGCAAAAACATTTTGCTTATTATTGCTGTGATAATACTTGGTATCGGTCATATCGGCCTACATATTAATCATAAAAAAGAGCTGTTGTAAGTTCATATAGTTATCTGAACCGGGCAAACTATTACAGGGTGAATTTATGGCAAAGCAAGGAATGAAAAGACCTGAAAAGACACATTCTCAGGCAAGAAATGAAGCAGCGCCTGTTCCTGAAATTCAGGGCAAGGCAAAGTGCGGTAAAAAACAGGTGCATGCGATTATCGCCGGAACATCGGCACCGAACCAGAAGGTTTATCATACAAAGCCTTATTCAAAAAAGCAGAATAAGGAAAAGCCGATATCCGATGCGTATGCTGTTATTGATAATGATTTGGCAAGGGATAATCTTGAAAATGATATAACAGCCGCTGATTTGCAGGACTTATAGTCTAAAAGACCGATTGATTATCGGTCTTTTAGACTGTCGATAAACGGGCTGAACCACGCACTAAGATGAATGAACAGAAAAATTTACTGTTTCATATGATTATAAGACAGAGGCTTACTTTTGCCGCCAAAACAATTTAAAAGCCTTGCAGTTTTAATAAATTGCAAGGCTTTTGTGCGTTTTCTGCCTTTTGCTCGGAAACAGTACCATCGTACAGTAATCCTCGCAAAATACAAAATTCAGTTCCATTTCTCAACATCTGCCGGCGTGTAGAATTTGTAATCTGACTTTTTCTACACGCTGAAAGACCGATTGATTATCGGTCTTTTATCATTTGTATGTTTTGATTGATTGATATGTTTTTCTATGCTATAATTAAAAAAACTATTGAAGGGTAAAATGATGAAAACGGATTTAACAGTTATACCGAATGTTGGTAAAAGAACAAAGGAATCCTTGATGAATATAGGAATAACCTGTGTTGAGGATTTAATCGGAAAAAATCCGGAGGAGCTTTACATTAAAGATTGTATGGTAAAAGGATTTCAGGTGGACAGATGTCAGCTCTATCTTTTCAGAATGGCGGTTTATTTTGCTGAAAATACTGAATGGGAAGAGGAAAAACTGAAATGGTGGTACTGGAAAAATCACGAATATCCTGAACAACCGCCGAGAATAAAACATAATGAGGGAATTGACTATGGCAAGAGTATTAAAGAATAAAGAGTTAATCAATACGAGATTAGCTGCAAATTACGGTGGCTGGGTGTATTGCACTGAGTGCGGTGAGAATATCGGATACTTGTGTTATCAGACATATGATAGTATAGAATTAAAGTATACATGTAATTGCGGCAGCGAGGGCAGTGCGGTTATTGATTTTGATGACAGTAAGTCAGGGACAGTGTGTACCGATGAATTAATTACTGTTAAAAACAGGCTTTGCTGTCCTGCGGATAATGAACCGCTGATTACTTTGCTCGATAAAAAGTTAGCAAGCTATGATATGAAAATAACCTGTAAATCCTGCGGTAATATCTATAAAAAATTAAAATAAGCTGCTGTTGGGAAGATTACATATGAAAAAATATAAATTAGAAGCTCATAATTTTACAGGTGTTTATCACACCTCATAGGGTTTTAACAAAATCCTCCGAAAGCCTTGAAAACAAAGGATTTATCGCAATCAGTACACCTTATCTCTTTATATGATTTCACACCATGTTACCCTTGCTCTGCACAATCATAAGGGCAAAATCAAGGGCAGAAAAATCTCATAACACGATATAACAGAGTGTGGCAATCGGGAACTGGGATGTATGTGCGAATATATTATAACGGAGGATTTTTTATGGACAAGTATATTTATGATAAGAGCAACGGTCTTTGGTACGAATTGCAAGGGGATTACTTAACTTAAAGATAACATATACATACAGCCTGCTGATACATTGCTTGCAGATCCCCCGCAGAAACCAAACCATACAGAAAAGGAGTTTTTGCATATGAAATCAATATT
>OFGK01000076.1_pt1 | contig 101393 bp, 87 predicted proteins | sample 1521771 | NCBI WGS metagenome assembly OFGK01 (sample SAMEA3504088, study PRJEB24116) | mouse gut metagenome | biome: mouse gut; feature: mouse-associated habitat; material: faeces | place: Denmark | collected 2011 | reverse complement strand
CGGACGATAATGCAACAGATGTCGGACGAATAAGCAACAACCGTCGGACGAATAATTCTCTGCAAGGAAAAACATAATCTATCGTAGCCCTCAAAGGTATTCAGCGCAATACCGGAGACTATTCATATGATAAGCACTACGCATTCGACCATCACTACAGCTTCTCTCTGAAAAAAGCATGCTCCGACCATGTAGTTTCCAATAAAAAATGTATCTTGCGGAGATTTATTAAATACGATATGAACATGAAACCCTATCTAATCCCCTTCTTTGCAACTGTTGCACTGACCGCAACCGCTCAACAAAAAAACGAGATTACCAGCGTCCTCGAAATACTGGATGTAACCAACGGTAACCGGACCGTCGTAAAAGAATTTCCCTATCGGATTGAAGCTCCCAATTGGACGCCCGACGGGCAATGGCTGCTATACAACAGCGACGGAAAGCTTTACCGCCTTTCCCCCACCTCGCCTGCCGAACCGGAACTGATAAACACCGGATTTGCCCAAAACTGCAACAACGACCACGTCCTCTCGGCCGACGGACAGCAGATAGCCATCAGCCACGGGACGAAAGAAGACTATAAATCGCGCATTTATACACTTCCCATCACGGGCGGCACTCCCCGTTTAATAACACCTATGGCTCCCAGCTACCTCCACGGCTGGAGCCCCGACGGCAAAGAGCTTGCCTATTGCGCCGAACGAAACGGCAACTATGACGTCTATACCATCCCGGCGGAAGGAGGTGAAGAAACCCGCCTGACCACTGCCGAAGGTCTGGATGACGGACCGGAATATTCCCCCTGCGGACAATACATCTGGTTCAATTCCGTACGCACCGGACTCATGCAAGTCTGGCGCATGAAGGCAGACGGCTCCGAACAGACCCAGATGACCTTTGACGAAACCCGTAACTCCTGGTTCCCCCACATCTCCCCTGACGGAAAATCCGTTGTATTCATCACCTACTACAAAGGTGACCTGGAACCGGGAGAGCACCTGGCAAACAAGAACGTAGAGCTGCGCCTAATGCCCGCAAACGGTGGAGAACCCAAGACATTGTTAAAGCTTTTCGGTGGACAAGGCACCATCAATGTCAACTCATGGGCACCGGACAGCAAACGCATAGCCTTTGTCAGCTATCGAATTAACTGATATGACTTGATGGTTTTCACTCCATTTTTTACTAACTTTGCCCGACTAAAGATGCAGTAAAACAAAATGGAAAAGAAGAAAATCATTATCGGAACATTCGTCGCACTGATTCTTATTGGAGCAGCTTGTGCAGGAACAGTATACTACTATCTGTTTGCCCCGCAATTCCATCCGAAAAAGACAGTCTATATCTATATAGACCGCGACGACACCGCCGACTCCATATATAATAAGGTGGAACAACAAGGCCATCCTCGAAGCTTCACCGGCTTCCGCTGGATGGCCCAATACAAGAAATATTCCGAAAATATACACACCGGACGCTACGCCATCCGGCCGGGGGAAAACGTATATCACGTATTCAGCCGTCTGTACCGCGGATATCAAGAACCTACGAACCTCACCGTCGGCAGCGTGCGCACACTGGACCGGCTGGCACGCAGCGTAGGCAAACAGCTCATGATAGACTCCGCCGAAATAGCCGGATTGATGAACGACTCCGCATTCCAACAAAAACTGGGATACAACAAAGAGACCCTGCCCTGCCTCTTCATCCCCGAAACCTACCAAGTCTATTGGGACATGAGTGCAGAAGAGTTCTTCGAAAGAATGCAAAAAGAGCACCAGAAGTTCTGGAACCAGGAACGCTTAGACAAAGCCACCGCCATCGGAATGACCCCGACGGAAGTCTGCACCCTCGCCGCCATCGTCGAGGAAGAGACAAACAACAATCCCGAAAAACCAATGGTGGCAGGGCTCTACATCAACCGCCTGCACACCGGCATGCCCCTGCAAGCCGACCCTACCATCAAATTTGCCTTGCAGGACTTCGGCTTGCGGAGAATTACGAATGCCCATCTGGCAGTAGAATCCCCCTACAATACCTATCTCAACACCGGACTACCTCCCGGTCCCATACGCATCCCCTCACCCATCGGGCTGGATGCTGTGCTGAACCATACGAAACACAACTACCTCTACATGTGTGCCAAAGAGGACTTCTCGGGCACCCATAACTTTGCATCCAATTATGCCGAGCACATGAAAAATGCAAGAAAATATTGGAATGCATTAAACGAAAGAAAGATTTTCAAGTAATCTGCTGATAAAATAAAAGCAAAATCCTATATTTGCGTCAAATATTAATCCATGACTAACACTTAAATATTCAGATATGAGCAAGCAACTCTTACTTGGCGATGAAGCCATTGCACAAGCTGCATTAGACGCCGGACTTTCGGGTGTATATGCCTATCCCGGCACTCCTTCTACGGAAATCACCGAATATATTCAGATGGCACCGATTACTGCCGAAAAGAACATCCATAACCGCTGGTGCTCCAACGAGAAAACTGCAATGGAAGCTGCCCTGGGCATGTCCTTTGCAGGCAAGCGTTCACTGGTGTGCATGAAGCACGTGGGTATGAACGTGGCTGCCGACTGTTTCATCAACTCTGCCATTACCGGCGTAAAAGGTGGTCTTATAATCATTGCTGCCGACGACCCCAGCATGCATTCCTCTCAGAACGAGCAGGACAGCCGTTTCTATGGCGACTTCTCCCTCATCCCGATGTACGAACCAAGCAACCAGCAGGAAGCATACGACATGGTGTACAACGGATTCAACTTCTCCGAACAGACCGGCGAACCCATCCTGATGCGCATGGTTACGCGCCTGGCACACTCCCGTTCCGGCGTAGAGCGCAAGGAGCAACAACCGCAGAATGAGATTTCCTTCAGCGAAGACCCGCGTCAATTCATCCTCCTGCCGGGTAATGCACGCAAACGCTACAAAGCATTGCTGCAACGCCAGGACGAATTTATCAAAGCTTCTGAAAACTCCGCTTACAACAAATATACCGACGGCCCCAACAAAAAGCTGGGTATCGTGGCATGCGGCATCGGCTACAACTACCTGATGGAGAACTATCCCGAAGGTTGCGAATATCCGGTACTGAAAATCGGACAATACCCGTTGCCCAAGAAACAGCTGATGCAGCTGGTAGAAGCATGTGACGAGATTCTGGTACTGGAAGACGGACAACCGTTCGTAGAAAAACAACTGAAAGGCTATCTGGGCATCGGCATCAAAGTAAAAGGCCGTTTGGACGGCACTCTTTCACAAGACGGAGAGCTGAACCCGGACAGCGTGGCACGTGCCGTAGGCAAGGAGAACAAGGCTGAATTCAGCGTTCCTTCTCTGGTAGAGATGCGCCCGCCCGCTTTGTGCGAGGGTTGCGGCCATCGCGACATGTACACGGTGCTGACCCAAGTATTGAAAGAAGAATATCCCACTTATAAGGTGTTCAGCGACATTGGTTGCTACACGCTGGGAGCCAATGCCCCATTCAACGCCATTAACTCTTGTGTGGATATGGGCGCCTCCATCACCATGGCGAAGGGTGCTTCAGATGCCGGCCTGCATCCTGCCGTAGCCGTCATCGGCGACTCCACCTTCACCCACTCGGGCATGACGGGACTGCTGGATTGCGTCAACGAAAACGCCGACGTCACCATCGTCATCTCCGACAACGAAACCACCGCCATGACCGGAGGACAAGATTCTGCCGGCACCGGACGTCTGGAAGCCATCTGCGCCGGCATCGGTGTAGCTCCCGAACACATCCGCGTCGTAGTGCCCTTGAAGAAAAACTACGAAGAGATGAAGCAAATCATCCGGGAAGAAATCGAGCACCACGGCGTATCCGTCATCATCCCCCGCAGAGAATGTATCCAAACATTAGCACGCAAAAAAAGAAACAAGTAAAGCCATGAAAAAAGACATCATACTTTCCGGCGTAGGAGGACAAGGTATCCTCTCCATCGCCACCGTAATCGGCAAAGCAGCCCTCAAGGACGGACTCTACATGAAGCAGGCAGAAGTACACGGCATGAGCCAGCGAGGCGGCGACGTGCAGTCCAACCTGCGCATCAGCGACCAACCCATCGCTTCGGACCTCATTCCCACAGGAAAATGCGACCTCATCATCTCCCTGGAACCGATGGAAGCACTGCGCTACCTCCCCTACCTCAGCCCCGAAGGTTGGCTGGTGACCAATGAAGCCCCCTTCATCAACATTCCCAACTATCCGGCAGAAGAAGACATCAAGGCCGAAATCAACAAGCTGCCGCATAAAATCATGCTGAACGTAAACGAAGTGGCAAAAGAAGTCGGCTCTCCCCGCGTAGCGAACATCGTACTGCTGGGCGCCACCATCCCCTTCCTCGGCATCGACTACGCAAAGGTGCAAGACAGCATCCGCGAAATCTTCCAACGCAAGGGCGACGCCATTGTAGAGCTGAACCTCAAAGCATTGGCTGCCGGCAAAGAGATTGCTGAAAAACTGATGTAAACTATAATTGACTCTAAATTTCAACATACCATGAATAACAAATACTGGGAAGAAGAGATTGAAACGATGCCCCGTGAGCAGTTGCGCGAACTGCAACTGCAACGGTTAAAAAAGACTGTCAGCATTGCCGCCAACTCTCCTTATTATAAAAAGGTATTCCAAGAGCATGGCATCACTGCCGACAGCATCCGGTCTATAGAAGACATACGTAAGATACCGTTTACTACCAAGGCCGATATGCGCGCCAATTATCCTTTTGGATTAGTAGCAGGCGATATGCGTGAGGACGGAGTACGTATCCATTCTTCCAGTGGCACTACGGGCACGCCGACGGTCATCGTACACTCCCAACACGATTTGGACTCTTGGGCTAACTTAGTGGCACGCTGCCTCTATATGGTAGGTATCCGTAAGACGGATGTTTTCCAAAACAGCTCCGGTTACGGCATGTTCACCGGAGGACTGGGCTTTCAGTATGGAGCCGAACGTCTGGGTGCGCTGACTGTTGCCGGAAACAGCAAGCGTCAGATAAAGTTCATCACCGACTTCAAGACCACTGCCCTGCATGCCATTCCCAGCTATGCCATCCGCTTGGCAGAGGTATTCCAGGAAGAAGGGATGGACCCCGCCGACACAAGTCTGAAAACGCTTGTTATCGGTGCCGAACCCCACACAGACGAGCAACGCAGAAAGATTGAACGCATGCTTGGCGTCAAAGCCTATAACAGCTTTGGTATGACTGAAATGAACGGTCCCGGCGTAGCCTTCGAGTGCACCGAACAAGACGGCATGCACTTCTGGGAAGATTGCTACCTGGTCGAAATCATTAACCCGGAAACCGGCGAACCCGTACCGGAAGGTGAAATCGGCGAACTGGTACTGACAACGCTGGACAGAGAGATGATGCCCCTCATCCGCTACCGTACACGCGACCTTACCCGCATCCTGCCCGGCAAGTGCCCTTGCGGACGTACCCACATCCGTATAGACCGCATCAAAGGCCGTAGCGACGATATGTTCATCATCAAGGGAGTCAATATCTTCCCCATGCAGGTGGAAAAGGTGCTGGTACAATTCCCCGAATTGGGCAGCAATTACCTCATCACGCTCGAAACGGTCAATAACCAGGATGAGATGATTGTGGAAGTTGAACTTAGCGACCTCTCTACCGACAATTACATCGAGCTGCAAAAGATTAGCAAAGCCATTACCCGCCAGCTGAAAGACGAGATTCTGGTAACTCCGAAGTTACGGTTGGTAAAGAAAGGTTCCTTGCCGCAGAGCGAAGGAAAAGCCGTCAGGGTAAAAGACTTACGGGACAACAAATAAACTTAAAAAAACTCTTTTCAAAACAGACCATCTGTTCACCCGATACAGATGGTCTGTCTTGTATAAACACATCATCTATCTTCCCTTGACACATCATCTGTTTCAGCATCACGTATCATCGTTTCACAATCACCCACATCCGCATAAAACGAAAGAGGAACGGTTATCCAAACAGATTACCGTTCCTCTTTTATAGAAAGCCGCACCGATGATGTGATGAAACTCCGTATGACATGATTTGAGTGCTCCTCCTCTTTGTAATCCACCGACTCAAGAGTTACCCCGAAGGGCGTGGCCCGCCATTGAGAAGCGAAGCTTGTCTCGGTATTTCATAAAAATTGATGAGTTTCCCGATCCAATCAATGCGGCTATTTTTTCTATAACAAAGGTAATGAGTTTCTATGAAAGAAACAAGTAAAAGCAGTAAATTGTTTCAAGTCCTTTTCAAGTTTTAACCCCTCCCCGGAGTATCAGAAAACAAAAAGTGCTGACTACCAAAAGAGTAATCAGCACCTCGTAATTTATCTGCTAACTGTTTTTATGCAGCCTTTGCTTTAGCAACGATAGCCTTGAAAGCTTCCGGATGGTTCATCGCTAAATCAGCCAACACTTTGCGGTTGATTTCGATACCAGCTTTGTGCAAAGCGCCCATCAGCTTAGAGTAAGACATACCCTCCAGACGAGCGGCAGCGTTGATACGCTGAATCCACAAAGCACGGAAGTTTCTCTTCTTGTTCTTACGGTCACGGAACGCATAGGTCAAACCTTTTTCCCAAGTATTCTTGGCAACGGTCCAAACGTTCTTTCTTGCACCAAAGTAACCTCTGGTCAATTTCAAAATTTTCTTTCTTCTTGCTTTAGAAGCAACATGATTTACTGATCTTGGCATAGTTTTACTTGTTTTTGAATGTTAGCGCCGTTACTTCACGCAGCGGACTTAAAGCTAATGCATTCGGTTAATAACTTTAATACTTTTGTACGCTTTTCAATTACTTCATTGCTAAGAGCTCTTTCACCTGGCTTACATCTGTTGTACTAACAAGTGTAGAGTAGCACAAGTTTCTTTTCTGCTTCTTAGTTTTCTTAGTCAGGATGTGACTATGAAAAGCGTGCTTTCTTTTGATTTTACCTGTTCCGGTAAGAGTAAATCTCTTTTTAGCACCGGAGTTAGTCTTCATCTTTGGCATCTTTTTTTAACTTTTTAATTATTAAATTATATGGCAACGCACTATACCTATGGCGTTACTCACTTCTTTATTCTTCTTCGGTTTCAGCCGACGCAGCCTTTGGCGCATCTTCGGCAGGCTTGGGAGCCGCGCTCTTCTTAGGTGCCGCCACTTTCTTCGGAGAGAGTTGGATTGTCATTCTCTTTCCTTCCAGAACCGGCATCTGGTCTACCTTCGCATAGTCTTCCAAGTCATTGGCAAAACGGAGCAGCAACACTTCACCTTGCTCTTTGAACAAGATGGAACGTCCTTTAAAGAATACGTAGGCCTTCACCTTGTCACCATCTTCCAAAAAGCCTTTAGCATGCTTCAACTTGAAGTTATAGTCATGGTCATCTGTCTGAGGTCCAAAACGTATTTCCTTCACGTTCACTTTTACCTGCTTTGCCTTTTGCTCTTTCTGACGCTTCTTTAACTGATAAAGAAATTTAGAATAATCAATAATACGACAAACAGGGGGTTGTGCATTTGGAGAAATCTCCACGAGATCCGCTTCATGTTCTTCAGCAAGTCTTAAAGCCTGCGCTATCGGATACACTTTTGGTTCTACTTCATCGCCCACTATGCGGACTTCTTTGGCCCGGATTTGTTCGTTAATCCGATGTTGCCCTTTTAAGCTGTCATTCTTCATTAAATAACGTTTACTTCCAGTTTGTTTCTTATTTACTATTCCCAAATTAATGTTTTTGTTAAGTAAAAGCGAACTTTAGAACATCTAATATATGCTATGCTTCTACAATTGGGCGCAAAGTTACCATTTATTTATCATATTCTGAACTTCTTCGTTCATTTTTTTGGCAAATTCTTCAAATTTCATGGTTCCTTTATCACCTTCTCCCTGCTTGCGGACAGCAACTTCCTTGTTTTCAGCCTCCTTTTCACCTACAACCAGCATGTACGGAATACGCTTCATCTCATTGTCACGAATCTTACGGCCAATCTTTTCATTGCGTTCATCCACAATGGCACGGATGTCATATCGCTTCAAGTATTGTTTCACTTCATGCGCATAGTCGTTGAACTTCTCGCTGATAGGCAGGATGGCAACCTGGTCGGGAGTCAGCCACAACGGGAACTTACCGGCCGTATGCTCAATAAGCACAGCCACGAAGCGTTCCATGGAGCCGAACGGAGCACGGTGAACCATTACGGGACGGTGCTTCTGATTGTCGGCACCGGTATATTCCAGCTGGAAACGTTCCGGCAGGTTGTAGTCCACCTGGATGGTACCCAGCTGCCAACGGCGACCGATGGCATCCTTCACCATGAAGTCCAATTTAGGACCATAGAAAGCGGCTTCTCCATATTCTATTTTTGCCTTCAGACCCTTTTCTTCACAAGCTTCGATGATGGCTCGTTCTGCTTTTTCCCAGTTCTCGTCGCTACCGATATATTTTTCGCGGTTCACCTTGTCGCGCAAGGAAATCTGTGCCTCGAAGTTCTCGAAGTCCATAGATTCGAACACGATGGAGATAATGTCCATTACACGGAGGAACTCATCCTTCACCTGGTCCGGACGGCAGAAGATATGCGCATCATCCTGCGTAAAGCTACGTACACGTGTCAAACCGTGCAACTCGCCACTCTGCTCGTAACGGCAAACCGTACCGAACTCTGCCAAACGTAAAGGCAGGTCTTTGTAAGAACGGGGTGAGTTCTTGTAAATCATACAGTGGTGAGGACAGTTCATCGGTTTCAAGAAGTATTCCTCTCCTTCTTCCGGCGTATGTATGGGCTGGAAGGAGTCCTTACCATATTTTGCATAATGGCCGGAAGTGATGTAAAGCAATTTGTTGCCGATGGGTGGACACATTACTTCCTGATAATCGTAACGGGCCTGGATGCGGCGCAAGAAATCCTGCAAGCGGATACGCAGTGCAGTACCTTTGGGAAGCCACATCGGCAATCCCTTACCTACGGTGTCAGAGAACATGAACAAGTCCATCTCCTTACCGATTTTACGGTGATCGCGCTTCTTGGCTTCTTCCAGCAGAACAAGATACTCATCCAGCATCTTCTTCTTCGGGAAGGTGATACCATAGATACGGGTCATCATCTTACGGTCCTCCTGTCCACGCCAATAAGCACCGGCAACGGAAGTCAGCTTGATAGCTTTGATAGGCGCTGTGGTCATCAAGTGAGGGCCACGGCACAAGTCGGTAAATGCACCCTGCGTATAAGTTGTGATGTGGCCGTCTTCCAATTCGGAAATCAGCTCGCATTTATAAGTTTCTCCACGGTCACCGAACATCTTCAAAGCATCCGCCTTGGCAATGTCTTGTCTGACAACCGCTTCTTTCTTAGCCACCAGTTCAGCCATCTTTTTCTCAATGGCTGGCAGGTCAGCTTCCTTGATAGTCGTTTCACCCGGATCCACATCATAGTAGAAACCGTTTTCGATAGCAGGACCTATACCGAACTGGATGCCCGGATAGAGCTCTTGCAAAGCCTCGGCCAGCAAGTGGGCACTGGTATGCCAAAAGGCATGCTTGCCCTGCTCATCCTCCCATTTATAAAGAACCACTTCAGCGTCTTGCATGATAGGACGCCCCAAATCATAAGTTTCTCCGTTCACGCCACAAGCCAGCACATCCTGTGCCAGTCGAGAACTGATGCTTTCTGCAATCTGCAGTCCCGTTACTCCTTCGTTATATTCACGAACAGAGCCGTCTGGAAATGTTATCTTTATCATAGTTTATATGTATATTTCATTTTTCAGAACGCAAAAATAACTAATTCTTTTTGATATTCTATTTTTTAGCAAAAAAATGTTATTCACGTGTATCTGTAAACCTCTTTATAATGTTATAGGCCGACACAATGCCCAACTCTCCGGCTTTACTCAAATCGGCAATACCTTGTTTGTTATTCCCCAGGAAGATGTGCGTCAATCCACGGTTAAAGTATGCTTCTGCAAAATCGGGACTCAACTCAATCGCCTTGTCATAATCCACCAAGGCGGCACGGTAATCCTTCAGCAACGAAGACACATTGCCACGGTTGTAATAGCCATAGACAAAATCAGGAGCCAATTGGATAACATGATCCAGGTCATTCTTCACAACTTCATAGTCGATGGCCGTCACTTCAGGCTTTTTCATTTCCGTTGCACCCAGAGTGGCACCTTCACTCATTGTGGCTTCGGCCTTTTTATATTCCAGTTGCTTATAACGCACCAAAGCACGCATAAAGTATGCCGGGAAGAAAGTGTCGTCCAACAAGATACTCTTTGTAAAGTCATCTATGGAACTGGCAAAATCCTGAACCAGATAGAAATCCAGACCTCTCATGAAACGTTTCTTGGCGTTCTTCTCGTCAGCCACCACATCAGACGTATGAGCGTCTATCAAAGCAAAGTGGAAGCGTACTTGTTCCTCCGTCAACGGAGCTTCCATATTGGTAATGCGCAGTAGCTTCGGGAACTGTTTCGAATGGTTCAGTTCCTCGATATACTTATGATAATGTACGATACGCTTCACATCGCTCAGTTTCTCATAATAAGTCAAAGCATACATCGGCTCAAGCTTGATGGTCACATTCCGGTCTTGTACGCGTCCGCGATAATCGCTCTTATAACGCTGGTCAGCTTCCGAATCGTCCGCTATTACAATTTTCCGATAGTTTTCCATGTTCTTGTCCGATTTCTTACGTGTCTTCCCGCCATTGGAGTTTTCCGAAGAATTATCCGCAACATCCTTACTGTCGCTATCTTCTTTTTTCTCACCGGAAGAAACACCGTTGCGCTTATCAATCTGCATCTTCATGATTTTGAACTCATCCTGTTCAGCCCCCTTATAGTCGCCAATCTTTTTACGGGCTTCGGCACGCCGATAATAGCCTGCCATAAAATTAGGATATTCTGCAATCACTTTGGAATAGTCGCTGACTGCTCCCCGGTAATCCCCCGTTTGAGCACGCAACAAACCACGATTAAAGGTAGCCATCATGTTGTCCGGTTCTATCTTCAACACAAAATCAAAATCCTCTATCGCCCGGTTGTCATCGCCTACCTGGGCACGCAGCAAACCTCGGTTGTAGTGCCCGAGAAAATTATTCGGATCAATATCCAGAGCCAAGTCATAGTCGCTCATGGCACCTCTCAAATTATTCTGATGGAAACGCGCCAAGGCACGGTTGATATAGTTGCCGGCATTCTTTGCACTCAGATGGATGGACTGGTCCAAATCAGCTTCAGCCTCTTTATACTTCCCTTGCTGAAGACGTACAATGGCTCTTGCCCCCCATCCGTCCGGGTCATAGCGGTCCATACCGATAGCTTTGTCAAAATCATGCAAAGCCTGTATCGTATCGTTCTGTTTCAGAGAAACCTCACCACGCATAAGATAAGCGCGTGTGTACTTGGGGGCAATTGTCAGGAGCGTACCCAAATCTTCCTTAGCCGACTCATAATCTTCTTTTTGAATATGGCAAAGGGAAAGATTATGCCAAAGCACCAGATTCTCGGGGTCGTATTTGAGGGCAGTTTTATAATCTTCAATCGCCCCGTCAAACTTGTTCTGCCGGATACGTGCCAGTCCTCTGATCTGGTAAGCACCTACTACGAAAGGATTTCTTTGAATCGCAGCATCGCAATCACTCTCCGCCCCCTGATAGTCATCCAGATTGATTTTTGCCAGTCCGCGAAAAAAATAAGGCTCATATAAATAAGGCTTCGCGTTGATTACCTGATTAAAATATTGGATAGAAAGCACGTAATCCTCAAAATACAATGCATTCCGAGCAATGGTCATCACCCGTTCCGTATTGATTTGTGCATACAGCAACGTGGGTAGCAGCAAAATAGCCGTCAGTATTTTTTTTATCATCTTGTTTTATAAATACTTGTAAACGAAACAAAAGTAACGTTTTTCGCTTACTTGTCAGGATTCACGGAATACTTTTTATATTTTTTGAGCCTTTTATACCATATTATATGATTGACTTATTTCTTTACGGTTTTCACCTTATAAGTACAGTGCGCCTTGCCTTTCAACATGGCATTCAGTTTTCCTTTAATCATCTGCTTGCGGAGCGGAGACAAATGGTCGATAAACATCTTTCCTTCCAGATGGTCGAACTCATGCTGCATCACGCGTGCCAGATAGCCTTCTACAATCTCGTCGTGCGGTTCCAGGTTCTCGTCCAGATACTCCACACGTATCTTATCGCCACGCTTCACAGATTCATGAATTCCCGGGAGGCTCAAGCAACCCTCATCCATAGACACGGTTTCACCTCCCACTTCCAAAATATGGGCATTGATATACACCTTACGAAAATCTTTGTATTCCGGCAAATCTTCAGACAGAACATCCAAATTGATAACCACAACACGGATAGGAAGACCTATTTGCGGAGCTGCAAGCCCTACACCTTCGGCATGGTCCATGGTTTCAAACATATTCTCAATAAGTTCCTTCAAGTTCGGATAGTCCGGAGCAATATCCTCTGCCACCTTTCTCAATACGGGCTGGCCGTACACATAAATGGGTAAAATCATTTCCTTAATTACAATATTACTTAATTACACATTACTTCCCTATACATTATAAGAAGGAGAAACGCTTGTTCTCCAAATAAGTTTGCAGAATAATAGTCGCACTGATTTCGTCCACCAACGCTTTGTTCTGGCGAGCCTTCTTCTTCAAGCCGGCCTCAAGCATCGTCCGATGAGCCAGAACAGAAGTAAAACGTTCGTCTACATATTCAACCGGCATGTCAGGCAGTTTCTTCTTCAACGAACGGACAAAAGGCTCGATATTCCTCATGTTTTCCGAAGCCTCATTGTTCATCTGCTTAGGCAGACCTACCAAAATCCGCTCCACCGGTTCCTTAGTCACATAATCAAGAAGGAACTGCAACAGTTGGTGTGTAGGCACAGTTGTCAGTCCATTGGCAATCATCTGCAATGTATCGCTCACGGCTATTCCCGTACGTTTCCGACCGTAGTCTATGGCTATTATTCTACTCATAATGGGCTACAAAATTACGATTAAAATTTGGATTTTGCCGTTAATCTTACATATATAATACAGAAAAAGGGGATGTCTGGTAATATCAAACATCCCCTCCTCTGATTTTTCCACTAATTATTTCAGATGAATTTTGTATGTCAGCCCTCCACTGAAATACTTCATCCTCTGCATTTCCAGCTGCACATGCAGATGCTTGAACAGCAGATAGGTGGCTCCCAGGGCAAAGTCCTTGGAGTCATATTCCGCTATCACCCTCAACTGCGGATGAAAGGAGGGATTGTAGGTGACACCCAATGCCAGCCCGTTCAGCTTGTACTCCTTGCGGTTGTTATAAAGGTAGGAAAGGTGAACGCCCACTTCCTCCTTGCCCATGACGGGTATATGCTTGGAAGCGGCAATATAGAAACGGCTGTAATAGCCGTTACCTTCCGTGGTGCCGACTTGTCCCCCTCCGGAGGAAGTGAACGGGTCGGACGTCCCCAGCACGACAGCCGGCATGTATTTCCAGAACTGTCCCTCCTTCAACACACGCAAACGGGCTGAAAAGTAACGGTCCTGGTTCGTGAATCCGCTGTACCCGTATGGTTTCAGGCCCAACGCCTCCGCCTTGAAAAGCGTACATGTGTAGGCCACTTCCAGAAAGGGGAAGATGGTGACATTCAGAAAGTAGTTGTAGGTATGATAGTACCAGGTGGGCGGTGTGAGTTCCTTGTTCAGGAAGTTGCCGCCGACCATGAAAGTCTTGTCGCGCTGCATCTCCGCAGAGGGTGCGTGCAACAGCCCCGTCGTACCATACGTCAGCTGAGAAAAGGCCGATAGGGAAAGGCTGCAAGACAGAACGATAAGAAATAGCTTGAACTTCATCATCACATATAAATTCAGTCGCTGATAAAAATGGGTTGCTTTATAACATGCATCGGACATAGTACCAAAAAAAGGCGTCTGAGTCCCAGACGCCTTCATTTTTAGAGTCTATTTGTCACTTGGAGTATATTATTCCAAGATAACTACGCGGTTCAAGAAGTTCTTGCCGAACATATTGGCAGTACCACCGAATCCTACGAGTTCGAGCTGGTCTTTGTCAACACCCTGAGCAATCAAGGCATCGTAAACAACCTGAGCACGCTTTTCAGACAGCTTTTGGTTCCAAGAAGCGCTACCTGTAGCCTTGTCTGCATAACCTGCAACCTTGTACTTCTTGTCCGGATTAGCCTTCAGAATCTTGGCAGCCAATTCGATGTTAACCTTACCATAGTCATCCAGACGGGCGCTACCAATCTTGAAGAAGATAGCACGCGGACCTGCAACTTCAACTTCCTTAGTCACTTCCTTCACTTCCGGTTTAGCATTAGCCAGTGCGTTCTTGCAGTTAGCCAAATCAGCCTGAGCTTGAGCCAGCTCGCTTCTGTATCTGTTGATTTCTGCATTGACAGCATCTTCGTCTACATTGGAAGCAGGCAGGAACTTCTTGCCACCGAAGATGTAGCTTACACCTGCGGTCAGCATACCTGTACCTTCAGCCTTGCGATGGCTACTGATGTTACCGAAAACGGACGGAGCGATAGCACCACGGGCTTCTACGTCAATAGCCCACTTGGTGTTGATATTGAACTTCAAGCCCAAACCGGCAGAAGCACCTACACGGGCTCTAGCCTTAGCCTCGCCATCAGGAATCATTGTTCCGTCGTTTTGAACCATTACGTTGGTAGATTTTGCTACTGACAACTGAGGACCGGCAAAACCGTAAACCTCGAAGAAACGGTTAGGATTTACACCGGCAAACAATGTAGACAAGTTGACCATTGCATCAATGTTACCGCCAATGTAAGTCTTGTTATGTTCCCAATATGCGTTATCCAGGCACAAGTGTTGAGTAACACCGTTCACCTGAGCACGTACTCCCCAAGTCGGAGTAATCAGCTTACCCAATGATACGCTGAAATGCGGAGCAATCTTGTTGAAACCATCATTGTTGATGGAATGAATACCGCCACCTACACTGACAAAAATATTGTCGCTCCATTTCGGAGTGTAGTAGCTCTTTTTTTCTTGTGCATTCAGGTTTGCTGCACAAGCGCCTGCCAACAATAAGGAGGCTATCATTAATTTACTTTTCATCTTTTCTTTGGTTTAAAGATAAACAACAACTAAAAAATCAATTAGTTTTCACCAATACCACCACCGGCATTGTTACCATCGCCATGACCGTGACCATGATCGTGACCGTGTGCTACAAAAATAAATTGAGGATCAACTACTGTATTTACAACTTCCTTGATTTCTACACCAGGAACAGTATAAGAAACGCCGTCAACAGTAGCAGTAATGCTCTTCTTTGTTGTTTTGTAATTGTTGATAATGTTTACACTAACCAACTTAGTGAAAGACATAATGATAATATCCTCAACCATTTCTCTTTTCTTTATACCCGTGTTGTATGACGCAACCAAAGCTTTCAATACATTTTTTACATCAGCAGCAGACATTGCCTTCGTAGTAGGCATAGCGTCAATCCACTTTTCTACATCACTCAGATTTTGAACTTTCTGACCATACTCAGCATCGTATTTGAATGAATATGTAATAGGCTCTTCACCTGCTTCAGTATTATCACCAAGATCAATTCTAGCACTTCTATCTTGAGAAAGTTCAGGATCACCTTCATCTTTCGTTGTAGGATTATCGAAAGCCGCATCTACCCGTTGCAAGAAAATACTTACCGGAACAACAGCAGACTTACCTTTTGCAAGAGCAGGAATAGTAGCTTGTCCTTCTCCGGCTAGATAACCACTTTTTGTAGCAGCAAAAGTTCTTGTTGCCGCAGCAATTGTACCATCTTCACCTGCTTCTACTTTGATTGGACCAGAAACAGCAGCACCATTTTCTGTAATCGTAGCATCTGTGATAACAGAGCCATCTTTCAAATCGTATACAGTAACAAGGATGGTAGCACTTGCAGGTTCTACTTCTACGGGTGCAAAATTAAATTCCTCTTTTTCGCAGCTTGTGAACATCATGCTTGTCAAAGCTACTGCAGCCAATGCCAATTTAGCACTTACGCCGCTTAAAAAACTTCTTTTTCTCATTTCAATTAATTAATTAAAAATTTAACAATTCCGACTTAATAAAATATGGGTTAAAACTATTCTTCTCCATTATATTATCGCTTGCTTCCGACCGATATTGCTTATAATAATACCTTTCATTACCGGCATTATAAGTAATACCCATATTGTTTGAAGCATTAACACGCGGCACATATCCTTTTCTTCTATATTTATAAGCGGGCAATGCCACTTGGAAACGGAATCCTCCATTTGCCTTTATATTTTTTGCCTTTACCGCATAAAATCCAATCGAACAATATCGGAAATGGCGTATCATATCAAACCGCACTCCTTTTTCTTTCAGCATATACCGTTCTGTTTGCAGCGTAAACTGCATATTGTAACGCGGCCAATAGAAGCTACCTCCCAAAGACCATGAAAGCAACCATTGCGAAGGATCATACTGGAATTTGAACCCATCCCACCTTCCGGCTCCCGTATACCCCATTCGGGCAAACACTGAAAAACGTTCATCCTTGAAAGGCCGGGAAAATTCCGCATCAAAACCATAACGACTACCGTTAAAAATGCCAATCGTTGTTTTGCCGAAAACATTATATGGCAAACGAAAGCGCTGCGAAACCGTTAAAAAACCCGGATGAACTTTTCCTTCCCGCTTTCCATAACCATCATTATATACCGGTATTTTCATTTGCGCCGTAAGCTTCATGCCTTTCCACAGCGAAACTTCCACGGCCGGGCTCAAATCAAATAAAACCTGGTAAATCTGTGTAATAATCAGATTCTTGAAAGCCAACTCCGGATACACCAGTACATCAACCTTAAACAAAGAACTATTCTTCAACTTTATTTTCCGTGCACTCTCCCAAGCGTCACCCAGCTCATAGCTTACATGCCAGTCCTTACGCTCTGCTTGAGGCACCGAATCACCCTCTATGGGATGATAATAAAGAGAAATCTGAGGCACATTATTATCCAGAACTATTATCCGGCATGGCTTTTCTTCCGGCAGCCCCGTCTTTTGGATAACATCCACAGCTTTGCCTATACCTACGCCTTGCAAACGATATGCAGAGTTCTGCAGAACATAAACACGTTCATTGTCATCTTCCGTCCATCCAACATTTTCAAATCCCATTTTCACTAAAGCATCTACAGTACTTTCTCCCGTTTGACAAAATCCTTTTAAAGGAAGCAAACAGTATAAAAAGAACGCCGCACACCGTGCTATTGTTTTAGTATTTAGGCACTTTCTTATGTTAGAGTTTTTATACCTCATCTTTTCAACCTTTTTTTGTGTCCGTATAACACAAAATGCGGTGCAAAAATAGATACATTTTTAATAATACCAAAGATTTTTATCTGAAAAGATGAAATAATATCGTTTTTTCTTCAAAAAGAATGAATAGAAAAATTGTTTGCAAAAATAACGGCTGCACCGGAAAAAACATAAACCTGAGGTCTGGCGATATAAAGGTCAACTTGAGTGGTGCAGAGGTCAACTCAGGCGATGCAAAGCTGACATTGGTACACTTGGTACAGAGGTTCATCCGTCTTCTTGCCTCACACACGCGCGTATGCGCGCCAGGCCAAGCGAAGTACGGAAAGACAGGCCCTCTTTACCTTCCGGTATTTGCGACCGATGCCGTAGGATTCCGTCAGGTGTTACAGGATGCCGGTCCTGATTTTTCTGCCCTTTTCGGATTCCCCCCTCTCTCTCCCGCGCGTACGTGTGTGTGAGGCAAGAGGACGGATGAACCTCTGTACCAAGTGTACCAATGTCTAATAAACCAATTTTACATTGTCAATCCATAGCGAGTTGCCGGGAGACCCTATATAAGCCCCACCATGACTAGAGGTGAATTGCAACAGCAAATGAGTGGGCACATCGTCCTCCGTGCCCCAGGCAACCTCCTTAACCGGTACACTTTCTCCTTTACTATTAACTGCATAGCGTTCTTCAACCTGAAGGCGCATCATGTGGGCCTTGTATGCAGGATCACCGGTAATATCACCGTACATGATGGAATAAGTGGCATTATTATGCCAACCGGTAGTAGTATAATATCTTACGACCATCGTTCCTACGCGCTTGGCATAGATATTCCCCTTCTCATCCTCCCAGCGCTTTTGCAAGAACAGATTCACTTCCGGAAAGTCCTTTCCTTCCACATCTGTGATACGGCTAAAGCCCGTTGCACGGATACGCTTCTCGCGGTCAGACATCTTTACTTTATAATCAAACTGTATGGCGATAGGTTTCTTTGTAAAAGGTATGCCGGAATTCAGCATTTTCTGCGGATTCTTGGTTCCCTTGATAGGTTCGTGCACCTCACCCAGAAACATGGATCCGGCAGCCAGCACTGTGATATCCACGAGTCCAAAAACCTTTACACTCTCCATACGGGTGTCCATGCGGGCGCAGAAACCATCTCCCCTTTTTTCCGGAAAAACAGAAGTATTGGTTTTCGTAATACCGGCTACCCGTGCCATCACATTGGATGTCGCCCATGGCGAACCTCCCATATTCTTATATGCCTTGGTTTCGGTGACAGTGGCAGCGGGCCCGATGGCATACACATTCTTCGTAGCACCGCCAATAATACCGGACTCCTTGATTTGACGGTCAATCCACTGATCCATATTTCCGAAAGGAATCAACTCTACCTCGTGCTGCTGCGCAGAAACAAATCCGCAACAGAGCATGGCGGACAGCACTCCCCATATACGAACTTTCTTTTGAATCATTTTTTTCATTGATAATCGGCAGTCATTATAAATCGTAATTCCACTGTTGCAGCGCAAAATTCCAGTTATCCTGAACCAACTGCACCGTACGCTCATCATACTTGTATTTATTCTTCTTATACCCTTTCTTTCCGCCTACATACTTCTCAATATCGGCACGCGCTTCTGCAAAACCCGGTATGGACAAGGCCTTGTAGATATGCTCAGTCATTCCCATCGCATCCGCTTCGAAGTCCTCAAACTTCACCTCTATCAGGTTTCCTTCAGGAATACATGCCTTGTCCGCCTCGTACTTATGATACAGTTTGGCATAAATGGACAATATGTTCTTTTCAAGTTCCTCATTACTGATGTCCTGCAGTTTCAACGGCTGAATGGTGTTAGTAAAGAAACTACGTGTACTTTCGAAAACAGTATAAGGATTGCGCATCAGATAGATGAACTTAGCATTGGGGAACATCTTGACAAGCTCTTTCACACGTCCCGTATGAGGCGGATTCTTACTAAGGAACTGGGTTCCGTTCGTATTCCAAAGAGAAATCTTTATCAGTTTGACGAAAGTCTCCTCAAACACTTTCAGTTCTTGCTCCGTGATATCATCAAACAGCAGGTATTTATCGGCATACTCTTGCTGATACTTGGGCAGAAACCAGAAATTATAATAGGTGTAGGGCATCATATTTGCCAAAGCAAACTCCTCTTCCTGTGGAAGGTCAACAGCAAGCTCCATATTGTCCGTGGGACGTTTGTCCGGCATCAGCCAACTCATGTTCTTCTTAAAGAAAGGCTGCCCCCACATCATAAGATGCGGAAATACAGTCTGGTATGTCGTGTTGTAGCCGAAATGCTTGTCGCAGGAGAAGACATTATGCACAAACGTAGTCCCGCTACGCCAGTGTCCCAAAATGAATACCGGGTCGTGCTCCAGAGGCTTAGCAGCCAGAAGCTTTTCATAGCGCCTGTCCTGCAGAGGAGCCAAAGTGGACAGCAGACGGCAGACGGCTTTTGTCAGCCGGTACTTACCTTTGTAGGCGGCACCGATATCACGACCGCCTGTTATATCCTTGAATGTCTTCCAATCCGCACCTACCAATGTGTTTATAGGAAGCTTGTTGAATTCTAATAATCCCATTATAGTCTATATATTAATATATTACATTTAGCACACATATACCTCTCACGGCAAAAGCCGTTTCCTCTGCAGGAAACGGTCATACTCCGCACAAGTAACGTCTATTCCTTCTCTATAATCACTGCAATGCCCTGGCGTTTAAGTTCCTTCACAGCCTTTTCGATAGCCTCATAATGTTCGGGAGCAATACCCAACTTAGGCAGGTTCAGCACAGGCATGTCCTCGGACAAGTGCATATCCTTATCCTCCACCCTATCGATAATCATACCTACAGCACTGGTATTGTTGGTTATCGGGTCTATCAGGATAAACGAACCGGTAGCCTTATTCTGCTGATAAGGGTCAAAGAAAAGCTCTTTGGCAGTAGTCAGCACCACGCGCGCAATTTGATTGAGCTGCATCGGCAATGTTTCCTTGCTCAGTTTTCCGTTGTCAAGGGAAAGATGCTCCATCGTATTGACATCCACCTTATACTTAATGCTGTCGATACGGGTGCGGCTTATATTGGTGGTCTGCTTGATGAAGAATGATTTGTTTATATCCATCGGCTCTTCATCCATCCAAACCAGCATCGTCTCAAAATTGCGGTCCATGACAGGTAGGTTATCCGGATGTACCAGCATTTCCCCTCTCGACACATCTATCTCGTCTTCCAGCGTCAAAGTGACGGACTGGGGCGGAAAGGCGTAATCCAATTCGCCGTCGTATGTAACTATACTCTTGACATGCGACTTCTTGCCGGAAGGCAATGCCATCACTTCATCTCCCTTACGGACAATGCCCGAAGCCACCTTGCCGCAAAAACCACGGAAATCGAGATTGGGGCGCAAGACGTATTGAACCGGGAAACGAAAATCCTTCAGATTATGGTCATTGTCAATATGTACCGTCTCCAGGAAGTCAAGAAGTGAAATGCCCTCATACCAAGGAGTACGTTCCGACCTCTCCACCACATTGTCTCCGTCCAAGGCTGACAGCGGAATGCAGTTCACATCAGGAATGCCCAACGGAGCTATAAACTTCCGATACTCATCGACTATCTCATTAAAACGTTTTTCGGAGAAATCCACCAGGTCCATCTTGTTGACAGCAAGCACCACATGCTTGATGCCCAGCAACGACACCAGGAAAGTATGCCGGCGCGTCTGCGTAATGACACCCATACGTGCATCCACCAGAATAATTGCCAAGTTGGCCGTAGAGCCTCCGGTAATCATGTTGCGCGTGTATTGCTCGTGTCCCGGAGTGTCGGCAATGATAAACTTACGGTTATTGGTCGAGAAGTAGCGGTATGCCACGTCGATGGTGATGCCTTGTTCGCGCTCTGCCTTCAAGCCGTCCAGCAAAAGGGCATAGTCTATATGGTCACCGGCATTTCCCATGCGTTTGCTGTCACGCTCCAGTGCGTCCAGCTGGTCTTCATACAATTTCTTGCTGTCGAACAACAAACGGCCTATCAATGTGGATTTTCCGTCATCCACAGAACCGGCAGTCAACAGCCTCAGCAAATCCTTTTGCTCATCTTTGTCAAGGAAAGCCTTTATATCAAGTGTAGAATCGTTCATCCTAATCTTTCTGTTTTTAATTCTTAATTTCTAATTCCTTTAGAAGTATCCCTCACGCTTCTTCTGCTCCATGCTTGCGTCCTGGTCGAAGTCAATGACCCGGGTCGTCCGTTCACTCTTGGTAGTGGTCATCATTTCTTCGACAATCTTCTCGATGGTATCGGCATCGCTTTCCACAGCACCGGTCAAGGGCCAACAGCCCAACGTACGGAAACGCACCATACGCATCTTTATCTGGTCGCGGTACTGTTCCGGCAAACGGTCGTCATCTGCCATTATCAGATTTCCGTCAATCTCCACACAAGGACGTTCCTTGGCAAAATACAACGGCACAATAGGAATGTTTTCCAGACGTATATATTGCCAGATGTCCAGCTCCGTCCAATTACTTAACGGAAATACGCGGATGCTCTCTCCCTTATGTACGCGGGCATTATAAATATCCCACAACTCGGGACGCTGATTTTTGGGGTCCCATTGATGGAACTTGTCGCGGAAGGAGAAAATACGCTCTTTAGCGCGTGACTTCTCCTCGTCGCGGCGAGCGCCACCGAATGCAGCATCAAACTTATGCTTATCCAATGCGTGGAGCAAAGCTTGCGTTTTCATCAGGTCCGTATGTACCTTGCTGCCATGCGTAAAGGGTCCGACCCCCGCATTGAAAGCTTCCATATTGCTTTCCACTATCAGGTTCCAACCATACTTCCCGGCATACTCGTCACGAAACTCTATCATCTCCTTAAACTTCCACTTGGAATCGATGTGCATCAACGGGAACGGCACTTTGCCGGGAGCAAACGCTTTCTCGGCCAAGCGCACCATAACCGAAGAATCCTTGCCGATGCTATACAGCATCACCGGATTCTCAAACTCCGCCGCCACTTCACGGATAATATGAATGGACTCTGCTTCGAGTTCCTTCAAATGGCTCAATTTATATTCTTCTTTCATTATATTTTATTTCTTCTGAGTTCTTGGTAAAATAAGTTCCAGCAGCTTGTTGACTGATTCTTCCAGGCTGAGAACAGAGGTGTCCAACGTCAGAGCCGGATGGACAGGTTCCTCAAAAGACGCGGAAATACCCGTAAAATTCTTGATTTCTCCCTTGCGTGCCTTGGCATAAAGCCCCTTCACGTCACGGCGTTCACACTCTTCAAGCGGGGTACTGACATAAACTTCCAGAAAATCGTCTTGTCCGATAATATCAGCCGCCATCTCACGAATATCGTTATTGGGACTGATAAAAGCCGCAATTGTTATGATACCCGTATCAAGAAAGAGTTTTGATACTTCGGCTATACGCCGGATATTCTCCACACGGTCGGCCTCCGTAAAACCGAGGTTATTGTTGATGCCACTACGAATATTGTCACCATCCAAAATACGGCAAAGCAATCCCCTCTTATGAAGCTCACGCTCCAAGGCAATGGCTATCGTGCTTTTGCCGGATCCGCTCAAACCGGTAAACCAAATCATCACGCTGCGCTGCTTCAACAAATCTTCTTTGTCCTTCCGCATCAGCATTCTGTCAAATATCGGATATATGTGATTGTTTTCTTCCATATGTTATTATTTCTTCTTTTTTTTAAAATGGCCAAATTAAAGGAATCAAGAAAACGGATATCAAGAAAGTGATGATATTCAAAGGCAATCCGATACGTACAAAATCCGTAAACTTATAGTTACCGATACCTTGTACAATCAAATTAGTCTGATATCCTATAGGAGTGGAGAAACTGGCAGAAGCCGCCATACAAATCACCACAAAGAAAGGCATTGGGCTGACTCCCATCTGTGAAGAAATGGAAAGTGCCAACGGGAAAGCAAGTGCCGCAGCCGCATTGTTCGTAATCAGTTCCGTAAACAAGTTCGTTATGATAAACATAGCAGCCAGTAACACGTGGGGGCCATAATGATGGCTCATGCCTATAATGAAACGCGCCACAACATCCGCCACACCGGAATTCACCATCGCCTTGCTGATGGCAAAAGCACAAGCAATCGTAATCAGAATATCCCAAGATATATACTTGGTATACTTGCGGGCCGGGAATATCTTTGTCCAGGCCATAATGATGGTAGTAATGGAAACGAAGAAAAACATGTCCAGCTTGATTTTCGGGAAAGCTTCCTTGACAGCCGGAAGTTCACCGACCGTCGCACCCACTATCATCAATATCAGCAAAGCCAAGGCAAACCAGCGCTTTCCCTTTCCGGGCACCGGTTCCGTATCCTTGCCATTGGCCAGCAACACGAATACCGAAGATTCCCCCCAGGTCTTTACAAAAGAGTCATCGGCCATCACCACCAGCGTATCCCCTTCGCGGAGATATTCATTTTCCAAATTTCCGGCAATGCTCTGACCGCTACGCTTAATCTCTTTCACTTCGGCCCCATAATGCCGCTTGAAATTAAAATCGCCCAGTTTCTTGTTGATACCGGGAAAACGGGCACCGAGTACAGCCTCCACCCGATGCAAATCTCCATGCTCCTCCGGCTCCTCATCAAGCTTCACCGCATCCGTACGAACATCCGGCAAAAGCCTTGAGGAAAAAGCGAACAGATAAATAACTCCCACAATCGCAATGAAAATCCCCACTTTGCCCAACTCGAACATTGCGAAACCCTCATATCCGGCTTCCAATATCATACCATGCACCACCAGATTGGTCGATGTGCCTATCAACGTACAGATACCACCAAGTATCGTAACGTATGAAAGAGGTATAAGGAACTTGGTAGCAGGCAACTTCACCGATTCCGCCCAACGCTTGATAATGGGAGCAAAGATAACAACCACCGGAGTATTGTTTAGAAAAGCTGAAATAAAGGCGATGGTGGGTAACATACGGAATTGTGCTTTAAAGACCGTAGTCTTACCTTGGGGAAGCAGCTTCTTGATTATTTGCCCCAAGGCACCCGACTGCCTGATACCTTCACTGACCAGAAACAGCATGGCGACGGTCATCATCCCCTTATTACTGAACCCTTCCAACATCTCCTTAGGAGTGAGGATACCTGCACACAGAAACAATACTACGACGGAAAAGAGTACCATGCCCGGACGCATTTTATCCAGAACCAAGGCAATCACCATGCCCAACAATCCCAACAGCACAAACAAAATCTCAAATGTCATAAAATCGTTATTTTATTTCGGTACGTTCAGGCTCTACAATGAACCACGGATTCAGCAAGTCCTCCTTATTATATCGCAAAGGTTCCTCCTTCCCCGCCTGATAAATCTCCATTCCGGCAGCACGTGCAATAGCATGCCCTGCCGCCGTATCCCATTCCATCGTAGGAGCAAAACGAGGATATACATCAGCCTTGCCTTCAGCCACCAGACAAATCTTGAGGGAACTCCCGCTTGATATCAGGTCGACTTCCGCATGGCTGCGTTTCATCTGTTCTATATAATCTTCCGTCTCGGGCGTCAGATGTGAGCGGGAAGCCACAATTACAAACCGCTCATGCGCGCTTGTTTCCGGCAACCGGACAGCTTTCGCAATCAGTTCATCCCAAGACATTCCATCACGTGCAACAATACCGGACAGCTTATAGGCACCCGAACCATGCACGCCAAAATAAAGTTCTTTTTTTACCGGCAAATAAATGACTCCCATCACCGGTACCGACTGATGTACCAAAGCTATATTCACTGTAAACTCACCGTTCCTCTTGATGAACTCCTTCGTACCGTCCAAAGGGTCTACAATCCATAAAGCTTCCCAACTCCGTCGTTCCGAAAAAGGCAAATGTTTACCTTCCTCGCTCAGCAGGGGGAAAGGTGTATCAGCCAAAAAACGGCAGATAGTTTCATGAGCCTTACGGTCGGCAATAGTAAGAGGAGAATTATCCGCTTTTTTTTCTATCTGAAAATCCGATGCCGGATCATCGTAAATGGAAAGAATTTTCTCGCCAGCCTGCAAAGCGGCATCAATCGCATTCAGTATATATCGTCGTTCCATACTATATTCTTCTCAAAGATAAAGCACAAAATTAAAAACTTTTTTAGGCCCGAAAGTTTCCATCTCTTGTTTTATAACTTCTTTTAAACGAAAGAGAGAATATTATAAGCACTTTTCACAATCAGGAAAATAAAGCCGGAGCAAAGAAACAGAGGGAAGTATTCACGAAGGAAGAGGGAATAAAATTCTTTCGGCATATCATCAAAAAGGCAGTAACTTCGCAGTTACTGCCTCATCATGAAAGGAAACATATATTCCTTTCTGTTCTGTTATGAATTACCAAAAAGAATTCTATTAATTGACGCTATACAACAGCCATGCTTTCTGGAAGTCATCATTCGAAGGATGCTTGGCTTTGAAAGAGTCGCGCAGATTCTCGGCGGATGCTCTGTCATCGAATGTACCGATAACTACACGATACAGATTTCTTTCTGCATTGTAAACCACCATTGCAGCATAACCTTCATTCACCAATGTCTGCTTCACACCTTCTGCGTTAGCTTTCACGCTATAAGCTCCGCAAACCACACTGAAGGTTTTCAAGCTGGTACCACCTGATACCACAGTCACCTTTTCCTGACGCATGCCGACAGGTGCGCTTTCCACCACTTTCACTTCTACCGGAGCGGTAACCACCGGAGCCACCTCTTCAGCAGGGGCAGTTGTTTGCGGCTCGGCCAATTCCTGCTGTTTTGCCTTTTCGTATGCTTTCTTATAAGCACTTTCACTTGATTTACAAGAAGAGAATGCCAGAGCTATGCACACTCCCATTCCCAATACGGCTAATCTTTTCATCTTTTCTATTGTTTTTATTAGTAAAATCTATGTCTATTCTTATCTTTATCTCAAAATTTCCGAAAAACTGATTTCGTGCTCCCATATTCCAAACGCAATGAAGAGTAGGACAATTCTTCTACTTTAAAGGTGCGTTTTCCTTCCGGCCATCCGAAATAAGTATCATAATTTTCATCGTTAACGCTTTCAGGCAACAAAATAATGGAAATTTCAGCACCTTTCAAAGAATAATTTCCAAAAAACGTAGTCAATCCGCCATCTTTCAACAAACATATGGCAGAAAAACTTCCTTTTTGAAAATTATAGAATACACTGTCCACCTTTTCCGATGTACCGTCGGCATATTGGTACTGACGCAACTGCCACTTACCGGCCAAGTCTCCTCCACCATTCATGCAAGCAGTCAGAGTACAAGCCAGTGATACGATCCAAAGATATTTTAAATGCGATTCCATCTTTTTTCCATCCCATTTCTAAATATGGAACAAAAGTACACCATAACATGCGATTATACCTCAGCTTCCTTAGTTAAATATAATTAAACCCTACCATAAAAAGAGATTTCCCGAAATACTTGACGTATATTTGCCAAATATAAACAGAGCATGAGGCTCACTTAATTGATTGCATGACATTTGAAAATTTGAATTTGATAGAACCTATATTGAAGGCTCTTCAAGAAGAGGGGTATTCCGCCCCTACCCCAATCCAAGAAAAATCAATCCCTATATTACTTCAAGGAAAAGACTTATTAGGATGTGCCCAGACCGGAACAGGCAAAACCGCCGCATTTTCCATCCCTATCTTGCAAAAACTGTATAAAACAGATAACCGCAAAAGTATCAAAGCACTCATTCTGACACCGACCCGCGAGCTAGCCATACAGATAGGAGAATGCTTCAGTGCGTACGGCAAGTATACCGGATTGAGGCACGCCGTCATCTTCGGCGGCGTAGGACAAAAGCCACAGACAGACGAACTGAGACGTGGAGTACAAATACTGGTTGCAACTCCCGGACGACTGCAAGACCTGGTCAACCAAGGTTTCATCAACCTAAAAGCACTCGAATTCTTCGTTTTGGACGAAGCGGACCGTATGTTGGACATGGGATTCATACATGATATCCGACGCATATTAAAGCTATTGCCCGCAAAACGACAGACTCTCTTCTTTTCGGCCACAATGCCTCCCGAAATAGAAACCTTGGCAAACACCATGCTGACGTCCCCCGAGAAAGTGGAAGTCACCCCCGCATCGTCTACAGTTGACACAATCTCCCAATCAGTCTATTTCGTTGAGAAAAAGGAGAAAAAAGACTTACTGATTCATCTGCTGAAGAATCCGGCTATCGAGTCCGTACTAATCTTCACCAGAACTAAATATGGAGCAGACAAACTTGCGCGTATTCTAAACAAATCAGGAATAAGGGCTGAAGCCATACACGGGAACAAGTCACAGAACGCCCGACAGCGCGCACTGACCGGTTTCAAAAGCCACGATTTGCGCGTACTGATTGCAACCGACATTGCAGCGCGGGGAATTGACGTAGAGCAGCTGTCACACGTCATCAACTACGAGCTGCCCAATATCCCGGAAACATACGTACACCGCATCGGACGCACCGGACGTGCCGGCCACGATGGCATTGCACTTTCTTTTTGCGAATCGGAAGAGCTGCCTTACCTGAAAGACATCCAAAAGTTGATAGGAAAAAACATACCGGTGATAAAGGAACACCCTTTTGTCACTGCCGATGGCATGAAGGCCCAAGAAGCCAAAACCGAAGAAATCAAAACCAAAGCCAAGGAGAATAAAATCTATCGCGGAAACCGCTCGAACGGAGACTATTGGAGAAGAAAGAAACGCACCACACAGAACGCCCCGCAAAAGAAAGACCGGTAAGACAATACGCGCTATGCGCATATTTTTGGTGCGATTATCTTATAAAAATACTGATATTCCGAACAAACTTCCAAGAAAATTGTTAGCTTTGTTGTATTAACTTCAAAAAAAGAAAGGAATATCATTATGAAAGGATTAAATGTTCTAGCAGCTTTTCTGGGTGGTGCCGCAGTAGGCGCAGCCCTTGGTATCTTGTTCGCTCCTGAAAAAGGAGAAGACACACGTAACAAAATCGCAGAGATTCTCCGCAAAAAAGGCATTCGCCTGAGCCGGAACGAGATGGATGACCTGGTGAATGAAATTGCAGCAGAGATTAAAGGTGAAGTAACGGAATAAGATTAAAAATAGAGCCACTATGTTCGCAGATGACAAAAGTATAGAAAATATGCAGCAGTTGTTCACGGAATTCAAGAAATACCTGGAGCTGCAAAAGGAATACACCAAATTGGAGATTATTGAAAAAACATCCCAACTACTCTCCACTCTTTTATTAGTGCTACTGCTTATTACTCTCGGCGTAGTGGTTCTGTTTCATCTGTCGTTTACGCTGGTCTATGTTTTAGCACCATTGGTAGGCGGGCTCATGATGAGTTTTGCACTTATCACATGTTTTCACATACTACTCATCGTTCTGCTTGTCTCTTTCCGCAGAAGACTTATTATCAATCCGATAACAAAGTTTATCGCTAAATTATTCTTAAACAATTAATTTGAAATATTTATGAATAATACCACCAATACCATTCCAGTCACTTTAGAAAGCATCGCCCGGCAGAAAGCCGAGCTTCAGCAGAAAATACGGTTGCAAAAAGAAATCATGACCGGACTTACACACGAGATTTTCGCTCCGCTGCGACCTGCCACTAACAAGGGCAACGCCATGATGAGGACATTCAACACGGGTATGGCAATCTTTGACGGTATAGTATTGGGAGTAAAAATGATGAAGAAGTTCAAAAGATTCTTTGGAAGAAAGAAGTAATACTCCGAATAAAAAAAGATAAGGGTGGCATTTTTTGCGAAATGCCACCCTTATCTTTTTATCTAAATGCTCCAAAACTCTTACACGTATGTTTCAAGCAGTTTTACCGAGCCCTCAGGCACAATTGTGACCTCTTGAGTTGCAGCCGGAAGCAATACCGTCTCCCCTGCCTGTACAGTAACTTCATTCTTTTCATTGTCTATCATGCGACATGCGCCTTCCACACAAATAAAGATAACAAAGGAATCCAGTTCAGAATAGTCACAAGTGATTTCTTCCGTCATGTCATAGATTGAAGTCGTGAAATACGGACTTGCCACCATTTCTACCGGTTCATTCTGCACCTGTTCGTATTCCGTACGAAAATCGTCCTGCACATCTGCAAAATTAATGGCATCAATAGCCTGGCTTGTATGCAGTTCTCTTGATTTACCGTCCTTATCCTTACGGTTATAATCAAAAATACGGTAAGTGATATCCGACGTCTGCTGTATTTCTGCTACAAAAGCTCCCGCACCAATTCCGTGCACACGGCCTGCAGGCACATAAAACACATCGCCCGGTTTGATGGCACAAGTCTGCAGGACATCCGCAAACGTACCATTATACACCCGTTCCTTATATTCTTTCGGAGTAATCTGCTCTGCAAAACCGGAAATCAGCTTGGCACCTTGGTCAGCGGCAACAACATACCACATTTCATTTTTACCAAAACTGCTATGACGTTTCTTAGCCAACTCATCACCCGGGTGTACCTGAATCGACAAGTCCAACTTGGCATCAATAAACTTTATCAACAAAGGGAACTTATTTCCGAAACGTGCATAGTTAGCTTCTCCTACCAGGTCTTCCTTATATTTCCTGACCATATCCGGCAACGTTAATCCTTTGTCAGCACCATTGGCCACAATGGACTCACTACCTTCTACTGCCGATACTTCCCAGCTCTCACCTACATTGGCAAGGGTATCATTCAAATGTTTGAATGGAATAATCTTATCGCCTCCCCAAAGCGTTTGCTTCAGAATAGGCTCAAATTTTAGAGGATACATTCGTTGTTTTTATTAGAACTTTCTGTTAATGATGTGATTTTTTTAGATTCCGGGGGCAAACATACAAAAAATATCAATTTGTATTCCATTTGTTAAACGCTAAACTTTCCTAAAATGTTCTCCACATTTCCTTCCAATTACTTGGGGGAACAAAAGAATTTCTTTTTATTTGCAAGAAATTTAATTAATACCATGGATATGATAAACACTACTCCAACAGAAAGTAATTTGTCCGGTTTGAACCAAAAAGACTTTCAAAAGGATATAAATAACAAAAAGACAGATTTGTTTATCCTGAAGAATGCCCAGGGAATGGAAGTTGCAGTTACTAATTACGGCTGTGCAATACTTTCCATCATGGTACCCGACAAAAATGGCAAATATGCCAATGTTGTATTAGGACACGACAGTATTGAACATGTAATCAACAGCCCGGAACCTTTTCTAAACACTACCATCGGACGCTACGGTAACCGGATAGCTAAAGGAAAGTTTACTTTATACGGCGAAGAGCACCAATTGGCAATCAACAATGGTCCCAACTCACTGCATGGTGGTCCGACTGGTTTTCATACCCGTGTATGGGATGCTGTCCAGCCAGAGCCATCAACAGTCATCTTCAACTACACATCCGCTGACGGCGAAGAGGGCTTCCCCGGAAATCTCGAAGTAGAAATGACTTATCGCCTGGAGGATGAGACCAATGCTCTGGTCATCGAATACCGGGCTACTACCGATAAAGCCACCATCGTCAATCTGACCAATCACGGTTTCTTCAATCTTGCCGGTATAGCCAATCCCTCCCCTACAGTCTTAAACAATATCGTTACCATCAACGCAGATTTTTATGTACCCATCGATGAAGTATCCATTCCTACCGGAGAGATATTGAAGGTAGAAGGTACTCCTATGGATTTCCGTACTCCCCATACTCTTGGTGAACGAATTGATGAGAAACATACACAAATTGTGAATGGCGCAGGATATGACCATTGCTATGTACTGAACAAGACTGAAAGTGGAGAGCTGAGCCTTGCAGCCACCTGCATAGAGCCCAACAGCGGGCGAACGATGGAAGTATATACCACTGAAAATGGCGTCCAGCTCTACACAGGAAACTGGCTCGGGGGCTTTGAAGGTGCCCATGGAGCCACTTTCCCTGCAAGAAGTGCAGTCTGCTTTGAGGCCCAGTGTTTTCCCGATACGCCCAACAAGTCCCATTTTCCGTCGGCAGTATTGCTACCGGGTGATGAGTACCAGCAAGTGACAATCTACAAGTTTGGTGTACAAGAATGAAATAACTAATCCAATTTATAAACTTATTAATTTTACAAAACCATGACACAACAAAAACAGAATGGTAAACTCATCGCAATTATCACGATGATCTTCCTTTTTGGTATGATTTCATTTGTTACCAACCTTGCTGCCCCTATGGGAATCGTACTGAAAAATCAGTTTTCAGTATCCAACGCTTTAGGGATGTTGGGTAACTTTGGTAACTTTATTGCATATGCAGTGATGGGAATACCAAGCGGCATCTTACTACAACGGGTAGGGTATAAAAAAACGGCATTGATAGCAGTAGCTGTAGGCTTTATCGGTGTAGGTATCCAATATTTATCAGGTCATTCAAGCCCTGATATGGCTTTTGCCGTATATTTGATTGGCGCTTTCATCGCCGGTTTCTCCATGTGTTTGCTTAATACGGTAGTCAACCCGATGCTGAACAAGCTCGGCGGCGAAGGTAACAAAGGAAACCAGCTTATCCAAGTGGGTGGTTCTTTCAACTCCGTAATGGCCACCATTACTCCGATGTTCGTAGGTATCCTGATTGCCGGTTCCATTGAAAAAGCTACTATCTCTCAGATATTCCCTGTAATGTACACAGCAATGGCTGTATTTGCCATCGCGTTCTTCGTTCTTTTGATTGTGCCCATACCGGAACCCAATGCTGCAACTTCAACAGAACCTATCGGTAAGTTGATGTCAGGCGCTTTAAAATTCCGCCACTTCATTTTGGGAGCTATAGCGATCTTTGTATATGTAGGTGTCGAAGTTGGTGTACCGGGTACTCTGAACTTGTTCTTGACCGACCCGATTGAAAAGGGAGGAGCAGGCATTTCTTCCACCATTTCCGGTTTTGTTGTAGGTACATATTGGTTCCTCATGCTGATTGGACGTCTGGCCGGCGCTTCATTGGGTGCAAAAATCTCCAGTAAGGCAATGCTTACCTTTACTTCCGCATTAGGCTTACTTTTGGTGTTCCTTGCCATCTTCTCATCTACCGGTTCGCTTGTCAATCTGCCGGTACTCCAACAAAGTGCTACGGGAGGTCTCTCTTTCGGATTTGCAGAAGTACCTATCAACGCAATGTATCTGGTACTGGTAGGTCTGTGTACTTCCATCATGTGGGGTGGTATCTTTAATCTGGCCGTAGAAGGATTGGGTAAATATCTGGCAGCGGCTTCCGGTCTGTTCATGGTATTGGTATGCGGCGGCGGCATCTTGCCCGTTATCCAAGGTTTGGTGGCCGACATTGCAGGTTTCATGCCGAGTTACTGGGTTATCATCGCAGCCCTTGGCTATCTGTTGTTCTACGGTTTGGTAGGCTGCAAAAATGTCAATAAGGACATCAAGGTCGATTAACAAGAAAATATAGGTAATTTATTTATTCACCTTATAAAATATAAATATCATGGATATAGAATACGTAAGAAGCCGTTTCATCAAGCACTTTGACGGAACAACGGGAGCTGTTTATGCTTCTCCGGGTCGCATCAACCTTATCGGTGAGCATACAGACTATAACGGTGGTTTTGTATTCCCCGGAGCAATCGATAAGGGAATGATTGCAGAAATAAAGCCCAACGGCACAAACACAGTAAAAGCTTATTCCATCGACTTGAAAGATTATGTGGAATTTGGCTTGAATGAAGAAGATGCACCCCGCGCAAGCTGGGCAAGATATATCTTTGGCGTGTGCCGGGAAATGATGAAACGCGGTGTAGATGTAAAAGGTTTCAATACCGCTTTTGCAGGCGATGTGCCTCTGGGTGCAGGAATGTCCTCGTCAGCAGCTTTGGAAAGTACCTATGCCTATGCTTTGAACGACTTGTTCGGTGACAACAAGATAGACAAATTTGAATTGGCAAAAGTGGGACAATCTACAGAACACAACTATTGTGGCGTAAACTGTGGTATCATGGACCAATTTGCTTCTGTATTCGGAAAGAAAGGAAGCCTCATCCGCCTGGATTGCCGTTCACTGGAATATCAGTATTTCCCATTCGACCCGCAAGGCTATCGTCTGGTTCTTGTAGATTCTGTAGTGAAACACGAACTTGCATCTTCAGCATACAACAAACGTCGTCAAAGCTGCGAAGCTGCTGTTGCCGCTGTTCAGAAGAAGCATCCACACGTAGAATTCCTGCGTGACGTTACCATGGGCATGCTGGAAGAAGCCAAAGCCGACATCAGCGCAGAAGACTATATGCGTGCAGAATATGTCATCGAAGAGATTCAACGCGTACTCGACGTTTGCGACGCCCTGGAAAAAGGCGATTATGAAACTGTAGGCCAAAAGATGTATGAAACACATCATGGCATGAGTAAGTTGTATGAAGTAAGCTGCGAAGAACTCGATTTTCTGAATGACCTTGCATTCGATTGTGGAGTTACCGGTTCACGTGTCATGGGCGGTGGATTCGGTGGATGTACAATCAATCTGGTAAAGGATGAATTGTACAGTACATTCATCGAAAAAGCAAAAGATGAATTCAAGAAGAAGTTCGGCAGAAGCCCAAAAGTATATGATGTAGTCATCAGCGACGGTGCCCGCAGATTAGAATAATAGACATCAGCATTCAAATAAAAGGCGTTTCCCAGTAATGGGAAGCGCCTTTTTCTTCTCCCCTATTCCACCGTTTTCCACTCTAAAAACAAAATCATCCGAGAAGTTTATTCCGAACACATCTATCTGTACAGCCAGTTGGCACAGATATGTTTCTTGACACTTATGTTGCATAACATATAAAAGTGTACAGCCTACACTAAAGAAAAGTGTTACTTTTACACCCAAAGAAAGATAATCATCTCATTTACATTAAATACAAAACCATGAAAAGACATGTTCTACTTGCAGGAATTGCCGCAATGATGCTAACTGCGTGCAATCAAAAGACAGAAACAACGCTTACGCTGTCCGGTCTTGATCCAGTAAAATTCCAAACAACAGTCAATGACGCCCAGACACAGCTTTATACGCTGAAGAATAAAGCGGGCATGGAAGTATGCATCACAAACTTTGGAGGACGTATTGTATCCATTATGGTACCCGACAAAAATGGAGTTATGCAGGATGTAGTATTGGGCTTTGACAGCATTGCCGATTACATCAACATACCAAGTGACTTTGGTGCTTCTATCGGACGCTACGCCAACCGGATTAACCAAGGGAAAATCGTTCTTGACGGAGATACCATACAGTTACCACAGAACAATTTCGGACATTGCCTGCACGGTGGCCCCAAAGGATGGCAATACCAAGTATACAGTGCCAATCCCATTGACAGCACAACTCTGAAGCTCACCCGCATTTCACCGGATGGAGACGAGAATTTCCCGGGTAATGTTACGGCAAAAGTACTTTTCAAGTTAACGGATGACAATGCCATTGATATAAAATACAGTGCAACAACAGACCAAAAGACGGTTATCAATATGACTAACCATTCTTATTTCAATTTATCAGGTGACCCTTCAAAGGCAGCAACAGACCACATCTTATACATCAATGCAGACAACTATACTCCGGTAGACAGTACTTTCATGACAACGGGTGACATCATCTCCGTCAAAGAAACACCAATGGACTTTACCACTCCCAAGAGTGTGGCACAAGACATCAACCGGACGGACTTTGAACAAATAAAGAATGGAAACGGATATGACCACAATTGGGTACTGAATACTAAAGGTGACCTATCCCAAGTGGCAGCCAAACTGACATCGCCTATAAGCGGCATCACCCTGGAAGTTTATACCAATGAGCCAGGCATACAAGTATATACCGGGAATTTCCTGGACGGCACCGTAAAAGGTAAAAAAGGCATTACTTACAACCAACGCGCTTCCGTATGCCTCGAGACACAACATTATCCGGATAGCCCCAACAAATCCCAATGGCCTTCTGTCGTACTGGAACCCGGACAAATTTACAACAGTGAGTGTGTTTTCAAATTTTCCGTAGAAAAATAACAATAACCTTATAAATCATTTATTATCGTGGAAACATTAGATTGGTTAGTCATTGGAATCTTTTTCCTGGCTTTAATTGGAATTATTGTCTGGGTTGTCAAACAGAAACAGAATGACTCAGCAGACTATTTTTTAGGTGGTCGTGATGCCACATGGCTCGCTATCGGTGCATCTATCTTTGCATCCAACATCGGTTCGGAACACTTAATCGGATTAGCCGGTGCCGGTGCTTCCAGCGGTATGGCGATGGCACATTGGGAAATACAAGGCTGGATGATCCTTATCTTAGGTTGGGTATTCGTACCGTTCTATTCGCGAAGTATGGTATTCACAATGCCTGAATTCCTAGAACGCCGCTATAATCCACAATCACGTACAATATTGTCTGTAATATCTTTAATCAGCTATGTACTGACAAAAGTTGCCGTGACGGTTTATGCAGGAGGATTGGTATTCCAACAAGTATTCGGTATAAAAGAACTTTGGGGAATCGACTTCTTTTGGATTGCCGCCATCGGTCTGGTTATACTGACTGCGCTCTACACAATCTTCGGAGGAATGAAGTCGGTACTTTATACCTCCATCCTGCAGACCCCCATCTTGCTGTTAGGTTCACTGATAATCCTTGTACTCGGCTTCAAAGAATTGGGAGGCTGGGATGAGATGATGAGAATCTGCGGTGCAGTCACAGTGAACGATTATGGCAACACAATGACAGAACTTATACGCAGTAATAACGACCCTAACTTCCCTTGGTTGGGTGCACTGATTGGTTCAGCCATTATCGGATTCTGGTATTGGTGTACAGACCAGTTCATCGTGCAACGCGTACTTTCCGGAAAGAATGAAAAGGAAGCACGGCGCGGTACCATCTTCGGAGCTTACTTGAAATTATTGCCCGTATTCTTATTCCTTATCCCAGGCATGATTGCTTTCGCATTACACCAAAAATATCTCGGAACCGGGGGAGAAGGTTTTCTACCTATGCTGGCAAACGGAAATGCCAATGCAGATGCTGCTTTCCCAACTCTAGTAGCAAAATTGCTTCCTGCAGGAGTCAAAGGTTTGGTTGTTTGCGGTATTCTTGCAGCATTGATGAGTTCTCTCGCATCTTTGTTCAACTCATCTGCTATGCTTTTCACCATTGACTTCTACAAACGTTTCAAGCCGAACACTTCTGAGAAAAAGTTGGTAGGAATTGGACAGATGGCAACTGTTGCGATTGTGATATTGGGTATACTCTGGATTCCCATTATGCGCAGTGTAGGCGATGTACTTTACACCTACTTACAAGATGTACAATCTGTATTAGCACCAGGCATTGCCGCAGCCTTCCTCTTGGGGATCTGCTGGAAACGCACCTCTGCACAAGGCGGTATGTGGGGACTGATTGCCGGAATGATTATCGGTTTAACCCGTCTGGGGGCAAAAGTATATTACAGCAATGTAGGAGATGTGTCAAGCAGTACCTTCAAGTATCTGTTCTATGATATGAACTGGCTGTTTTTCTGCGGATGGATGTTCTTGTTCTGCATCGTAGTGGTTATCGCAGTCAGCATGTTTACAGCTGCCCCAAGCGCTGAAAAGATTCAAGGGCTGGTATTCGGAACTTCAACTCCTGAACAAAAAGCAGCTACACGTGCGAGTTGGAATAAATGGGATATCATTCATACCCTTATCATCCTGGGTATTACTGCTGCTTTTTATTGGTATTTCTGGTAAATCGGTATGTTGCTATGATATATATCCATGCAGCATACCCCTTAAACAAAAATTAAGATATGAGTAATTACTATAGTTCAAATCCGAAACTTTATGTAGGTATCGACTGCATTATTTTCGGTTTCAATGAAGGAGAATTGAACCTGCTGTTGCTGAAGCGTAACTTCGAACCGGCAATGGGCGAATGGTCGCTGATGGGTGGATTCGTGCAGGAAGACGAAAGCGTGGATGATGCAGCCAAACGAGTCCTGAATGAACTAACCGGACTGGAAGATGTATATATGGAACAAGTCCAAGCTTTCGGAGCCATAGATCGTGACCCAGGAGAACGCGTAGTCTCCATTGTTTACTATGCGCTCATCAACATCAACGAATACGACAAAGAATCCGTACAGCAACACAATGCTTTCTGGGTAAATATCAATGAACTACCAGCGCTAATCTTTGATCATCCGCAAATGGTGGAGAAAGCTCGGAAGTTGATGCAACAAAAAGCGTCCACCGAACCAATCGGCTTTAATCTACTACCTAAACTGTTCACGCTGTCACAACTGCAAAGCTTATACGAAGCTATATACGGCGAGAGCATTGACAAACGGAACTTCCGAAAACGCATAGCAGAAATGGACTATATAGAAAAAACTGACAAAATAGACAAAACGGGGTCCAAACGTGGAGCTGCTTTATATCAGTTTAATGAGAAGGCATACCGCAAAGCTCCGAAATTTAAGCTCTGAGAACCTAATATTCAACAACTTGTAATTAGTAATTTAAATAATATGCTGGAAGCACTGAAAGACAAAGTATTCCATGCTAACCTTGAACTGGTGAAGCACGGATTGGTTATCTTCACATGGGGCAATGTATCGGGCATTGACCGCGAATCTGGTCTGGTAGTCATCAAGCCCAGTGGGGTGAGTTACGATGAAATGAAAGCAGAGGATATGGTGGTAGTGAATCTTGACGGTAAGGTCGTGGAAGGACGGTTAAAGCCCTCCTCAGACACACCGACCCACCTGGTTCTCTACAAGGCATTCCCCGAAATCGGCGGTGTGGTGCACACGCACTCTACTTACGCCACAGCCTGGGCACAAGCCGGATGTGACATACCGAATATCGGGACAACACATGCCGATTACTTCCACGACGCCATACCCTGCACAGCAGACATGACGAAGGAGGAAGTGGAAGGAGCGTATGAACTGGAAACGGGAAATGTCATCGTAAAACGCTTTGAGGGGCTGAACCCGGTACATACTCCCGGAGTATTGGTAAAGAACCACGGTCCTTTCTCGTGGGGAAAAGACGCACACGAAGCGGTACATAATGCCGTAGTGATGGAGCAGGTGGCAAAAATGGCAAGTATAGCCTATGCCGTGAACCCCAATCTGACCATGAATCCGCTGCTGATAGAAAAACATTTCAGCCGCAAGCACGGCCCTAACGCTTATTATGGACAGAAATAACTATCATTCTTTAAATATAAACTATAAAAATAAATTGTATGAACGCATTTGAACAATATGAAGTATGGTTCGTAACCGGAGCACAGCTCTTGTACGGAGGTGACGCAGTTATCGCAGTAGACGCACATAGTAATGAAATGGTGAAAGGTCTGAATGATTCCGGGAAACTGCCCGTAAAGGTAGTATATAAAGGTACGGTCAATTCATCCAAAGAAGTAACTGCTGCCTTCAAGGCCGCCAACAACGACGAAAAGTGTATCGGGGTCATCACCTGGATGCACACCTTCTCTCCTGCCAAAATGTGGATTCACGGTTTGCAGGAACTGAAGAAGCCATTACTACACTTCCATACACAGTTCAACAAGGAAATTCCCTGGGAGACGATGGACATGGATTTTATGAACCTAAACCAATCGGCTCACGGCGACCGCGAATTTGGACACATCGTGACACGTATGCGAAAGAACCGCAAAGTGGTAGTAGGCCACTGGCAGGACGAAAAAGCCCAAAACCAGATTGCCGCATGGATGCGCGTAGCTGCCGCATGGGCTGATGCGCAGGATATGCTCATCATCCGCTTCGGCGACCAGATGAACAACGTGGCTGTGACAGACGGTGACAAGGTCAGTGCCGAACAAGTATTGGGCTATCATGTGGACTACTATCCCATCAATGATGTGATGACACACTACAATGCTGTCAGCGACGAGGACGTGAAGGCACTCGTAGCAGAATACTTCAAGCTCTACGACCACGCTCCCGAACTGGAAGACGCACGTACGGAAGCCTACACCAAAGTATGGAACTCCGCCAAGGCCGAAATCGCCATTCGCCGTGTGCTGAAAGACACGGGTGCCAAAGGCTTCACCACCAACTTCAACGATTTGGGCGACTTTGACCAAATCCCCGGACTGGCCTCACAGCGACTGATGGCGGAAGGTTACGGCTTCGGTGCCGAAGGCGACTGGAAAACTGCGGCACTATACCGTACCACTTGGGTGATGAGTCAAGGCATGCCGAAGGGGTGCTCCTTCCTCGAAGACTATACGCTGAACTTCGACGGAGAAAAGAGCGCCATCCTGCAGGCACACATGTTGGAAGTCTGTCCACTGATTGCCGAACAGAAGCCGAAACTGGAAGTGCACCGTCTGAGCATCGGTATCGACAGCGAAACAGCCCGCCTGGTATTTACCAGCAAGCAAGGTGAAGGTGTAGCCGCTACCATCGTAGACCTGGGCAATCGCTTCCGCCTCATTGTGAACAAAGTAGAATGCATCAAGAGCAAGCCTCTGCCCAAGTTGCCCGTTGCCAGCGCACTGTGGATTCCAATGCCCAACCTCGAGGTGGGCGCTGCAGCCTGGATTCTGGCCGGAGGTACACATCATACCAGCTTCTCCTACGACCTGACGGTGGAATATTGGGAAGACTTTGCCGAAATGGCCGGCATCGAAATGGTAGTCATCGATGAAAATACCACCATCAGCGAGTTCAAAAAAGAACTGCGCATGAATGAAGTCTACTATATGCTGAACAAGGCACTTTGCTGATAATCATTACGGATTACCGATTGCGGACTACTAATTACACGTACCACAAACGTAACTAGTAGTTTGCAATTAGTAATCCGTTGTTTATAATCGTACTATAAATCCGTAAATTATCATTAATACCATGAAATTAGATGCAAAATCAACCATTGAGGCAGGTAAGGCCATCCTTGGCATAGAACTCGGTTCCACACGAATCAAGGCGGTTTTGATTGACCAGGAAAACAAACCCATCGCCCAGGGAAGCCATACTTGGGAGAATCAGTTAGTCGACGGACTGTGGACATATAGCGTCGAAGCTGTCTGGTATGGGTTGCAGGATTGCTACGCAGACCTTCGTGCTAATGTAAAGAGCCTTTACGATACAGAGATAGAAACCCTGGCAGCCATCGGTGTCAGTGCCATGATGCACGGCTATATGGCATTCAACGAAAAAGAAGAAATCCTTGTGCCCTTCCGTACCTGGAGAAATACCAATACCGGCCAGGCTGCCGCAGCCCTATCCGAACTATTTGTCTACAACATCCCTCTGCGTTGGAGCATTTCCCACCTCTACCAAGCCATCCTCGATAATGAAGAACACGTTCCATCCATCAATTACCTGACCACCCTTGCAGGTTTTGTCCACTGGCAAATAACCGGTCAAAAGGTACTGGGCATAGGAGATGCCTCCGGTATGCTCCCCATCGATCCCATCACCAAAAACTATTCTTCTGAAATGGTGGATAAGTTCGACAGACTTATTGCTCCGAAAGGATACGACTGGAGGCTTCGAGATATTCTGCCGAAGGTATTGTCGGCCGGTGAAAACGCAGGCTTCCTTACTCCCGAAGGAGCCAGTCGCCTCGACGTATCGGGACATCTGAAAGCAGGAATTCCCGTCTGTCCGCCCGAGGGTGACGCAGGAACCGGCATGGTTGCCACCAACGCCGTAAAGCAGCGCACTGGAAACGTATCGGCAGGCACCTCCTCTTTCTCAATGATTGTATTGGAGAAAGAATTGTCCAAGCCCTACGAAATGATTGACATGGTAACCACCCCCGACGGAAGCCTCGTAGCTATGGTGCATTGCAACAATTGCACTTCCGACCTCAATGCCTGGATCAATATTTTCAAAGAATACCAGGAACTGATGGGTATCCCCGTAGATATGGACGAAATCTACGGAAAGCTCTATAACCACGCCCTGACAGGCAATGCAGACTGCGGAGGCCTCATCTCATACAACTACATATCAGGCGAACCTATAACGGGACTGGCAGACGGACGTCCACTGTTTGTACGTTCGGCAAACGACAAGTTCAACCTTGCCAACTTCATGCGCACCCATCTGTATGCTTCAGTGGGAGTTCTCAAAATCGGCAACGACATCCTTTTCAATGAAGAGAAAATCAGAGTAGACAGAATCACCGGTCACGGAGGACTCTTCAAAACCAAAGGAGTAGGCCAGAGAATACTGGCAGCTGCCATCAATTCACCCATTTCCGTTATGGAAACAGCCGGCGAAGGTGGTGCCTGGGGTATTGCCCTCCTCGCTTCCTACCTCGCAAATAACGGAAACAGCCAATCCCTTGCCGACTTCCTGGACAAGCATGTATTCACCGGAGATGCCGGTATTGAAATCTCACCGACAGCCGAAGATGTAAGCGGATTCAACACCTACATTGAAAGCTATAAAGCAGGTTTGCCCATCGAAGAAGCAGCAGTAAGATTCAAGAACTAAGTATTTAATAACACTAAAAAACTATGAACACAAAGTTATTTATCAGTAGCATATTTCTCTCCACCTCGTTGTCACTCTTCGCACAGAAAAGTGCCACTATCACTTTACACACAGACCAGAGCGGGCAAATCATTCCCAAAGAAATCTACGGCCAATTTGCAGAGCATTTGGGAACTTGTATCTATGGCGGACTTTGGGTAGGTGAAAACTCCGATATTCCCAACATCAACGGTTATCGCACCGACGTATTCAATGCACTGAAGGAGCTCCGTGTACCCGTCCTCCGCTGGCCGGGCGGCTGTTTTGCCGATGAATACCACTGGATGGACGGTATCGGCCCTAAAGAAAACCGCCCCAAAATGGTGAACAACAACTGGGGAGGCACTATCGAAGACAACAGTTTCGGAACCCATGAGTTCCTCAATCTCTGCGAAATGCTGGGTTGTGAACCCTATATCAGCGGAAACGTAGGCAGTGGTACCGTAGAAGAACTTGCCAAATGGGTGGAATACATGACCTCCGAAGGAGACTCCCCCATGGCACGCCTGCGCCGCCAGAACGGTCGCGACAAAGCCTGGAAAGTGAAATACCTCGGTGTGGGTAACGAAAGCTGGGGTTGCGGTGGGAGCATGCGTCCCGAATATTATGCCGACCTCTACCGCCGCTATTCCACCTACTGCCGCAACTATGACGGCAATAGCCTCTTCAAGATAGCCAGCGGTGCCAGCGACTACGACTATAACTGGACCAAAGTGCTGATGGACCGCGTAGGCGGCCGTATGCACGGTCTTTCCTTGCACTACTATACCGTCAGCGGATGGAACGGCAGTAAAGGCGCCGCCACCCGATTCAGTAAAGACGATTATTACTGGACACTGGGCAAATGCCGCGAAATAGAAGATGTCATCAAGAAGCATTGCACCATTATGGATAAATACGACCCTCAAAAGAACGTAGCTCTTATGCTTGACGAATGGGGAACCTGGTGGGACACTGAACCGGGTACCAATCCCGGACATCTGTACCAGCAGAATACATTGCGTGATGCTTTTGTCGCCTCCCTCAGCTTCGACATCTTCCATAAATATACCGACCGTCTGAAAATGGCAAACATTGCCCAAATCGTCAATGTATTGCAATCCATGATTCTGACCAGCGGAAAAAACATGGTACTCACCCCCACTTATTATGTATTCAAAATGTACAATGTACACCAGGATGCCACCTACATTCCTCTTGAGCTGAACTGCGACATGATGGATGTACGCGACAACCGCAGAATACCAATGGTCAGCGCTACCGCCTCCAAAGACCCAAACGGCAAGATACACATTTCCATGTCCAACGTAGATGCAGACAATGCACAGGAAGTGACCATCAATCTGTCTGGAACGAAAGCCAAGAAAGCAGTTGGTGAAATATTGACTTCCACCAATCTGACGGACTACAATTCATTTGAAAATCCCGACAATGTGAAACCCGTTCCGTTCAAAGAGGTAAAAATCAATAAAGATATTCTCAAGATTAAACTTCCGGCCAAATCAATCGTTACTATTGAGTTACAGTAAAACTACCGTGCACCGCACAAAATCAGCTAAATACGTTTAGTATCATTTTAGCAGCAAAAAGGCAGTAATACTGATAAAAAAGACACTCTTCGAGTGTTGTGAATTACGCATAAAGAGTTATCTTTGCCCTTGGAAAACCTACAAGGACCAAATAACCTATTGATAATATTCAAAATTAATTAGATTCAATATGAACGACAACAAACTTATGAACCGTGCGGCGGACAATATCCGTATCCTTGCTGCATCCATGGTTGAGAAAGCCAACTCCGGGCATCCGGGCGGTGCCATGGGTGGTGCTGACTTTGTAAATGTACTCTTCTCAGAGTTCCTGGTATATGACCCTGAAAATCCGGCTTGGGAAGGTCGTGACCGTTTCTTCCTCGACCCGGGACACATGTCACCGATGCTTTACTCTACATTGGCCCTGACCGGCAAGTTCACGCTGGACGAACTGAAAGAGTTCCGCCAATGGGGAAGCCCTACTCCGGGACATCCCGAACGTGACATCATGCGCGGCATCGAAAACACTTCCGGACCGCTCGGCCAGGGACACACATTTGCAGTCGGTGCAGCCATCGCAGCCAAGTTCATGAAGGCACGTTTCGAAGAAGTAATGCCACAGACCATCTACGCTTATATTTCTGACGGTGGCATCCAGGAAGAAATCTCCCAAGGCTCAGGCCGTATCGCCGGAGCATTAGGGTTGGATAATCTCATCATGTTCTATGATGCCAACGACATTCAGCTTTCTACCGAGACAAAGGATGTGACCATCGAAGATACCGGCAAGAAATACGAAGCTTGGGGCTGGAAAGTCATTAAAATCAATGGTAACGATCCCGATGCCATCCGCGGTGCACTGAACGAAGCCAAAGCTGAGAAAGAGTGTCCGACGCTGATTATCGGCCATACCGTAATGGGTAAAGGTGCCCGCAAGGCAGACGGCAGCAGCTACGAGGCTGATTGTGCCACGCACGGTGCTCCTCTGGGCGGCGACGCTTATATAAACACTATCAAGAATTTGGGTGGTGACCCGACAAATCCGTTTGTCATCTTCCCCGAAGTGGCCGAACTATATGCCAAGCGTGCAACTGAGCTGAAGAAAATCATGGCTGAAAAGTATGCAGCCAAAGCCGCATGGGCAAAAGCCAATCCAGAAAAGGCTGCCAAACTGGAAATGTTTTTCTCCGGCAAGGCTCCCGAAGTGAATTGGGCCGCCATCGAACAGAAAGCAGGCGTTGCCACCCGCGCAGCATCTGCCACTGTGCTCAGTGCTCTCGCCACTCAAGTAGAAAATATGATTGTTGCTTCTGCCGACCTTTCCAATTCCGACAAGACAGACGGATTCCTCAAGAAAACACATGCCTTCAAGAAAGGTGACTTCAGCGGTGCATTCTTCCAGGCCGGTGTTGCCGAGCTGACTATGGCATGTTGCTGTATCGGTATGGCACTGCATGGCGGTGTAATCCCCGCTTGCGGAACTTTCTTCGTATTCTCCGACTACATGAAACCTGCCGTACGTATGGCAGCCCTGATGGAAGTTCCCGTGAAGTTCATCTGGACACACGATGCCTTCCGTGTAGGTGAAGACGGTCCTACCCATGAACCGGTAGAGCAGGAAGCCCAAATCCGCCTGATGGAAAAACTGAAAAACCACAAGGGACATAATTCCATGTTGGTACTCCGCCCGGCAGATGCAGAAGAAACAACTGTGGCATGGAAACTGGCAATGGAAAATACCACAACCCCAACCGGTTTGATTTTCTCCCGCCAGAACATCGCCAACCTGCCCGAAGGCAACGATTACGAACAAGCTGCCAAAGGCGCTTATATTGTAGCCGGCTCCGATGAAAATCCAAATATAATCCTCGTTGCTTCAGGCTCGGAAGTTGCCACATTGGTAGCCGGTACTGAATTGCTGCGCAAGGATGGCATCAAGGTGCGTATCGTGTCCGTTCCTTCCGAAGGTCTGTTCCGTAGCCAAGCTCCGGGATATCAAGAAGGCATTATCCCGTGTGGTGCCAAGGTATTCGGCCTGACAGCCGGTCTGCCCGTCACACTGCAAGGGCTGGTAGGTCCCCGCGGTAAAGTATGGGGATTGGAATCATTCGGATTCTCGGCACCTTATAAAGTGCTGGACGAAAAGCTCGGTTTCACCGCAGAGAACGTTTACAAACAAGTAAAAGCAATGTTATAATCATTATCCAATGTGCTGATGTGCTGATTGCCCGCGCCCTACAAGCTGCAGGCATCAGCACATTGGCACATTGGTATATTAACTGACCATCATGAAAACAATAGGAATCTGTTCCGACCATGCAGGCTTCGAATTGAAGGAATATGTTCGCGGCTGGTTGGAAGCCAAAGGCTGGGCTTACAAGGACTTCGGGACCTACTCAACCGAGAGTTGCGACTATCCCGACTTTGCACATCCTTTGGCACTGGCCGTTGAAGCCGGAGAGTGCTATCCGGGAATTGCCATCTGCGGAAGCGGTGAAGGTATCAGCATAACGCTGAACAAGCATCAGGGTATCCGCGCAGCCCTCTGCTGGACGGCAGAAATAGCCCATTTGGCACGCCAGCACAATGATGCCAATGTGCTTGTCATGCCAGGGCGATTCATCAGTACCGAAGAAGCCGACATGATTATGAGGGAATTCTTCAGTACACCATTCGAAGGCGGACGCCACCAACGAAGAGTGGACAAGATACCGGTACACTTGTAAAGCAATAGAATCACCTTCTTTATGATATCCGCCCGAAGCTCTGACATTCTGATAGAATCGTGAGAAACTTCGGGCTTTTTATTTGCCCCTTTTTCTTATTTTTCACAGTGAAGATGCTCATTGTCTTCAAATAAAAACTATCTTTGTGGTTCGATAACCCGGATATTTTTTAGATATGGAACGACTGAATACCATAAAAGAGCTTATCAACCAGGGAAATGTAGAGCAAGCCATCCAGCAGCTTGACGAAATACTGCAAACAGACTTTCCCGGCAAAGACGAAGCTTACTACCTGCGGGGAAATGCCTATCGGAAACAAGGCAACTGGCAACAAGCACTGAACAACTATCAGTATGCCATCGACCTGAACCCCGAAAGCCCGGCACAACATGCCTATCAAATGGCTATGGACATCCTGAACTTCTACAACAAGGATATGTACAATCAATAAATAAAGAACGTAAATTATGGCAAAAATCAAAGGAGCAATCGTAGTAGACACCGAACGTTGCAAAGGCTGCAACTTGTGTGTGGTAGCGTGTCCGCTCAACGTAATAGCCCTCACCAAGGAGGTGAATGTGAAAGGGTATAACTATGCCCACCAGATATTGGAAGATACTTGTAACGGCTGCGCCTCGTGCGCCACAGTATGTCCGGACGGATGTATCTCAGTATATAAAATAAAAGTAGAATAAATCTGTAAATCAGTAGAATATGGCAGAAGAAGTTGTATTAATGAAAGGAAACGAAGCCATCGCCCACGCAGCCATCCGTTGCGGTGCAGACGGTTACTTCGGATATCCCATTACTCCGCAATCGGAGGTATTGGAAACTCTTGCCGAACTGAAACCCTGGGAGACGACCGGCATGGTGGTTCTTCAGGCAGAAAGTGAAGTGGCAGCTATCAATATGGTGTACGGCGGTGCCGGAAGTGGTAAAATGGTCATGACCTCCTCCTCCAGCCCCGGTGTCAGCCTAAAGCAGGAAGGTATCTCTTATCTGGCAGGTGCCGAGCTGCCTTGCTTGATTGTAAACGTTATGCGCGGCGGTCCCGGTCTGGGAACCATCCAACCGAGCCAGGCCGACTATTTCCAGACAGTAAAAGGAGGCGGCCACGGTGACTATCGTCTGATTGCCCTTGCTCCGGCTTCCGTACAAGAAATGGCAGATTTCGTAGGACTGGCATTCGAACTTGCCTTCAAATACCGTAATCCGGCAATCATCCTTGCCGACGGTGTCATCGGCCAGATGATGGAAAAAGTGGTGCTCCCGGTACAAAAGCCACGCCGCACCGATGCGGAAGTCATCGAACAATGCCCATGGGCCACTACCGGCAGAACCAATGGCCGCAAACCCAACGTCATCACCTCATTGGAACTGAAACCGGAAGAAATGGAAAAGAACAACATCCGTTTCCAGGCCAAATACAAGCAGATAGAAGAGAATGAGGTTCGCTTCGAGGAAATTCATTGCGATGATGCCGACTACCTGATTGTAGCCTTCGGCTCTATGGCACGCATCGGACAGAAAGCAATGGAGCTGGCACGCGAAGAAGGAATCAAGGTAGGTATGCTCCGCCCCATCACGTTGTGGCCGTTCCCGACCAAAGCCATTGCCGCGTATGCCGACAAGGTGAAAGGTATGCTCGTTACAGAATTGAATGCCGGACAGATGGTGGAAGATGTCCGCCTTGCCGTGAACGGTAAAGTGAAAGTGGAACATTTCGGACGCCTCGGCGGCATTGTTCCCGATCCGGATGAGATAGTAGATGCATTGAAAGAAAAACTGATTAAGAAATGAATCCTGATAAAATAAGAAACGTACTGAACATTCTCTTCATGGTACTTGCCTTGGCAGCTATCATTATATATTTTGCTGCAAAAGATGACTTCAAGCTGTTCATCTACGTCTGCGGCGCGGCGATATTCGTCAAGTTGATGGAGTTTTTCATACGGTTCACCAACAGATAGGAGAAGTGATTATGACAAAAGAAGATATTATAAAGCCCGAGAATCTGGTTGCCAAGAAACCGACTCTGATGAACGACAATCCCATGCACTACTGCCCGGGATGCAGTCACGGCGTAGTTCATAAACTCGTAGCCGAAGTTATCGAAGAAATGGGACTGGAAGACAAAGCAATAGGCATCTCCCCTGTGGGATGTGCCGTGTTCATCTATAATTATATAGACATCGACTGGCAGGAAGCCGCCCATGGACGTGCGCCCGCACTTGCCACTGCCATCAAGCGCCTTTGGCCAGACCGCCTGGTGTTCACTTACCAAGGAGACGGCGACCTGGCTTGTATCGGTACTGCCGAAACCATCCACGCCTTGAACCGCGGCGAAAACATCACCATCATCTTCATCAACAATGCCATCTATGGTATGACCGGGGGACAAATGGCTCCCACTACCCTTGTAGGCATGAAGACATCGACCAGCCCTTACGGACGTGACGTGCATCTGCACGGCTATCCGCTGAAGATGGCCGATATTGCTGCACAATTGGAAGGAACCGCTTACGTGACACGCCAAAGCGTACAGTCCGTTCCCGCCATCCGCAAAGCGAAAAAGGCTATCCGCAAAGCATTCGAGAACTCTATGGCAGGCAAAGGTTCCAACCTTGTGGAAATCGTTTCCACCTGTAACTCCGGCTGGAAGATGTCTCCTGCGAAATCCAATGAATGGATGGTAGAGAACATGTTCCCCTTCTATCCGCTGGGCGACCTGAAAGATAAATAATCATGCTAAAGACAGAAGAACAATGAAAGAAGAAATCATTATAGCAGGCTTCGGTGGACAAGGTGTATTGTCCATGGGAAAGATTTTGGCATATTCCGGATTGATGGAAGGCAAAGAGGTGACTTGGATGCCGGCTTACGGACCGGAACAACGTGGTGGTACAGCCAACGTAACAGTCATCGTAAGTGACGAGAAAATATCCTCACCCATCTTAAGCAAGTACGATGCCGCCATCATCCTGAACCAGCCGTCACTGGAGAAATTCGAAAGCAAGGTAAAACCCGGAGGCGTACTTATCTACGACGGTTACGGCATCATCAACCCGCCGACGCGTAAGGACATCCACGTTTACCGCATCAACGCCATGGATGCCGCCAATGAAATGAACAACGCCAAGGCATTCAACATGATTGTATTGGGTGGATTATTGAAAATCAAGCCGATGGTTACACTGGACAGTGTACTCAGAGGATTGAAGAAGACACTGCCCGAACGCCACCACCACTTGATACCGATGAACGAAGAAGCTATCAAGAAAGGAATGGAACTTATTCAGGAAATGAAATGAAAGGCTATGTAAAGCCACTCCCCATAAGAGGAGGAACTTTACGCCAGAATAAGAGATAAAGGAAAACGGATAAGCCCTTGTGATATTGATTTATTGCAAGGGCTTATTTCATTTCAAGCCGGAAAAAGTATGGATTCAAGGGCAGAGAACCGGAAGCAGTATAGAACAAAACAGAAAACAAGACAGTTTAAAAGAAGCAAAAAAGGCTGAATTCAGTAAGCAAATAATTTTTTATTGTATCTTTGCGCCTAATTATGAGACGAATTGTACTGACATATATATTTCTGTCCGTTATAGGGATATGGGGGGCTATGGCGCAAAACACCTTAAACCCGATGAACAATCGCGACCGGTTCGGTAACCAGATTGACCCGAATACCCAGCCGGACAATCTGGAAGACAGTACCAATACTGAGATTCAAAGTCTTCCACCCAAGCTTTACATGTGGAAACTAAGTGAGACACTGGGCAACCGTACCATCATACCTGCCGACACAGCCAGCCTCAACTTCCAGAGCACCAATCTGGTGGAAGGAATGTTCGGCCACTACAACTACTTGGGAAATTTAGGTTCTCCACGTCTCTCACGTCTGTTCTTCGAACGGGAGGAAAGCGAACCTACCATCTTCATGGCTCCCTTCTCCAGTTTTTTCACACGTCCCGACCAGGTGCTTTTCACCAACAGCAACGTGCCTTACACCAATCTTACCTACTACAAGGCCGGCAACAAAGTGAACGGTGAAGAACGCTTCAAGTCCTATTTCTCCGTCAACGTCAACAAGCAGTTGGCATTTGGCTTCAACATCGACTATCTGTACGGGCGCGGTTATTACCAGAACCAGTCCACCTCGCACTTCAATGCAGGACTGTTCGGTAGCTATATCGGCGAGAAATACCAGGTACAAGCAGTCTACAACAACTTTTTCCTGAAGATGAACGAGAACGGCGGTATTGCAGACGACCAATACATCACCCGTCCCGAAAACATGTCCGGAGGAAAGAAAGAGTACGAGTCCACCACTATTCCGGTCAAATTGGAACAGAGTTCCAACCGTAACAAGGATTTTTATATCTATCTGACACAGCGCTATCGTCTTGGTTTTACGCGGAGAGTACGGAACACACAAGAAGGCAAACCGACGGTATCCGCACCCAAAGCCTCATCCTCCCCGTCCTCTGAATCCGAAATATCCGCTTCGAACAACGACATAGCATTGCCAAACGACAGCATAGCATCAAAATCGGTCAGCACACTTGCAGCTGCCAATGACAGCCTGCCGTCTGTTTCTACCGCAGACAACGACTCACTTTTCGAAGAAGAGTTCGTCCCCGTCACCAGCTTTATCCATACCTTGAAAGTAGAGCGGTCGCGGCACCAATTCCGTTCGGGAAGCGAGCCCGAAGGATTCTTCCCGGAAGACTACAAGCTTTACAAGAATTACAGCAACGACTCCACCACGGCATTCAGTGTAAAGAACGTGTTCGGAATAGCCTTGCTGGAAGGTTTCAACAAATATGCCAAAGCCGGACTTACGGCTTATATCTCCCACAAGTTCAGCCGGTACGACCTGATGAACACGGACACGCTTACCGACATGCGCCGCATCCGCTACACCGAACAGGAAATCTTCGTGGGCGGCGAGCTCGCCAAGCGCGAAGGCAAACTGTTGCACTACAACGTAAACGGTGAAGTGGGGTTGGTAGACAAAGCCATCGGGCAGTTCCGCGTCAACGCCAATCTGGACCTGAACTTCCGTCTATGGAAAGATACGGTGAACTTCTACGCCCGCGGTTATGTGAGCAACACGCTTCCTTCCTTCTATATGCGTCATTATCACTCCAACCACTACAACTGGGACAATGACAACATGGACAAAGAATTCCGTACGCGTGTGGAAGGCGAGCTGAACATTTCCCATTGGGGAACCAATCTCCGTGCCGGTGTAGAGAATATAAAGAACTACACTTACTTCAACCAAAGCGCCCTGCCCGAACAGAACGGAGGCAACATACAAGTGCTGTCTGCCACGCTGAAACAAGACTTCCGCCTCGGTGTCTTCCACCTGGACAACGAGGTGACCTGGCAGAAGACGAGCAATGAAACAGTACTTCCACTGCCCCAACTCTCGCTCTACCATAACTTCTACATATTGGCTAAACTCGCCAAGAAGGTGCTGACCGTTCAGTTGGGTGCCGATGTCCGTTACTTCACCAAGTACAACGCACCCGCCTATGCACCCGGCGTCCAGCAATTCCATCTGCAACCTACGGACGATTTGGTGGAAATAGGCGGTTACCCCATCGTAAACGTATATGCTAACCTGCACTTGAAGCGGACGCGTATCTTTGCCATGATGTATCACGTCAACGCGGGTATGGGAAGCGCCAATTCCTTCCTGGTGCCGCACTACCCCATCAATCCGCGCTTGTTCAAAATTGGCGTCTCATGGAATTTCTATGACTAACAGATGACTGTATGACGAAAAGCAGACTGCTCAAATACGCACTTCTGGGAATTGCAGCGGCTCTCATTGCCCACTATCTCATCAAGAAAGAAGAGAAACCGAAAGGTCATCCGCGCGATTATGCCGAGATAACTGCCGAAGGCATCATACATGCTTCGACGGAATACAACTCCATCAGTTTCTATGTGGATGATGACACCTTGTCCGGTTTCCACTACAAGCTGATAGAAGCTTTTGCACGCGACCACGGGCTGCAAGCGGCCATATCACCGGAAATGAGCTTCAACAAGCGGCTGGAAGGCCTGGCCGACGGGCAATATGACGTGATTGCCTACGGCATCCTCGCCACCAGTGAGCTGAAAGACTCCTTGCTGCTTACCACCCCTATTGTGCTGAACAAGCAAGTGCTGGTGCAACGCAAGCTTGAGAATATTTCCGACTCGTCATTATTCATCAAAAGCCAACTGGACCTGGCTGGAAAGACACTGCACGTAGTGAAAGGCTCCCCTTCCATACTACGCATCCGCAACCTGGGAAATGAGATAGGCGACACCATCTACGTTGAGGAAATAGAGAAGTACGGTTCCGAACAACTGATTGCCTTGGTAGCCCATGGAGACATCGACTATGCCGTATGCGACGAAAGCATTGCCCGTACCGCAGCCGACAGCATTCCTCAAATAGACATCAATACCGCCATCAGCTTCACGCAATTCTATTCCTGGGGGGTAAGCAAACAGTCCCCTATCCTGCTGGACAGCCTCAACACATGGCTGGATAGTTTCAAAAAGGGAAAAGAATACAAGAAAATCTACAAACGATACTACGGGAAACGAAACTAAGCTGCACTTTTCCATACACGCAGCATATCCCTACTTTTACAACTAGTTATCAATCAGCAGCTTATTACTGCAAAATCCTGCATACATTTTGCAGTGCCACTGCAAAGCCGTTGCAGTGATACTGCAACACGTTTGCAGTCGCACTGCAAAATACATGCAGCAAGAATGCAAACAAGATGCAGTCATCAAATACCCATATCGATATTACGGCATACCCGAAGTAAAGAATTAGAGTCCTTCCACCTCCCTTAGCCACATCTCCGACGAAGCATCGCTCGGCATTCTCCAATCACCGCGCGGACTCAGAGAGATACTGCCCACCTTCGGACCATCCGGCAAACAGGAACGCTTGAACTGCTGGTTGAAGAAACGACGGCAGAAAGTCTGCAACCATTTTTTGATGGTTTCTTCATCATACATCCCCTTGAATGTCCGTGCTGCCAGGAAAAATATCTTGGAAGGACGGAAACCGCAGCGCAGGAAGTAATAAAGGAAGAAGTCGTGAAGCTCATACGGCCCCACCAAATCCTCGGTAATCTGCTGGATATTACCGTTCTCATCTGCCGGAATCAGTTCCGGGCTGATGGGAGTATCCACAATATCGAGCAAGGTAGCACGTGAAGCATCGTCCATATCATGCTCTGCCACCCATTTCACCAAGTGCTTCACCAGAGTCTTGGGGACGCTGGCATTCACACCGTACATCGACATGTGATCGCCGTTGTAAGTGGCCCATCCTAAAGCAAGTTCCGAAAGGTCGCCCGTACCGATAACCATTCCCCAGGTCTGGTTGGCAATATCCATCAAGATTTGGGTACGCTCCCGTGCCTGCGCATTCTCGTAAACCACGTCGTGCACATGGACATCATGGTCTATGTCTTTGAAATGCTGTATGCAGGCCTCCTTGATACTGACTTCGCGGACAGTCACACCGAGGGAGTTCATCAGGTCGATGGCATTCGTGTAAGTACGGTCGGTCGTTCCGAATCCCGGCATGGTGACACCGACAATACCCTGGCGGGACCATCCCAACTTATCGAAAGTCTTTACGCAAACCAGCAGCGCCAGCGTAGAATCCAGTCCACCCGAAATGCCGATAACGGCACTCTTCGCTTTAGTATGCACCAGACGTTGCGCCAGTCCGGACACCTGGATGGAGAATACCTCCTCACAGCGTTCGTCCAACGCTATCCCCTGCGGAACAAATGGATGCGGTTCAAAAGTACGTGTCAGGTTCAAATCCCTGCTGTTGACATACTCCGTAGAGATTCGTACCGGAAGGGCCGAAACACAATTTGCATGGCAAGCCGCGAAGGTCGTATTCACCCGGCGCTCCGTACGCAAGTGTTCCACATCAATTTCACTGATGACCACCTGCCCTTCGAAAGAGAAGCGTTCGTTTGCCGCCAGCAGAGTCCCGTTCTCATAAATCAGTCCGTTGCCGGCAAACACCACATCCGTAGTGGATTCTCCGAAACCGCATGAGCTGAATACATAACCGGCAATGCACCGTGCCGACTGCTGGCTGATAAGCGAGCGCAGATAATTGTGCTTGCCGATACCTTCATTGTCGGCCGAAAGATTGAACAAGATTTCCGCACCTTGCAGTGCCAGCGTGGAACTGGGCGGTATGGGTGCCCACAAATCTTCGCATATCTCCACTCCGAAAGTGGTATCTGCCGTTTCGAACAGCAGGTCTCTCCCCATCGGAATAATCTGCCCGCAAAGGCGCACACTGTTTTCTGCCACATCACATGCGGAAGTAAACCAGCGCTTCTCATAAAACTCCTTATAATTGGGAAGATAAGTCTTCGGGACAACGCCCAGCACTCTCCCCTTCTGAATGACAACCGCCGCATTCAGCAACACACCGTTCAGTGCAACGGGCATGCCCAATATCGAAATGATATCCATCTGGCGCGTATTGTTCAGAATCTGTATCAGCCCCATTTCCGCCTCTTCGAGCAGAAGTTGCTGGGCAAAGAGGTCGCCACAAGTATATCCGGTAATGCACAACTCCGGAAAAGCAATGATTTGCACACCTTTCCCATCGGCTATAATAATCTCTTTTTCAATCTCTGAGGCATTGAACTTACAGTCAGCCACCTTGACACGGGGCACAGCCGCCGCTACTTTTACATATCCGTAATTCATAAGGATGCTATATTATTTATTCGGTGCAAAGATACGGCAAAATTCTGATTAAGAGAGATAAGGGAAAAACGTTTTATCTATATCGGCACGAGAAACTGACTAAAACCGGGTGCATCCTGCCTTCGCTTTTATGACAAAAATACGGCAACCTACCTACAAGAAGAGGAACATATATAAACAATTTTAATGACCGCAACTAAAAATTTTCCAAAAATCTTTTGGAGAATTATAGGAACTTCCTATCTTTGCAAGTGAATTAAAAATGTAATAATTACAAGTTTGAAACTTTAGATTATATGGATGTAGTAAAACGATTGCAGAATCATAATATCAAGCCTTCAGTACAGCGCATAGCCATCATGAATTACTTGATAGAGCATCGTACGCATCCCACGGTGGATGAAATCTATACGGCACTGTCTCCCTCCATACCGACACTGTCTAAAACAACGGTATACAATACCTTGAAACTACTGAGCGAGCAAGGTGCCGCACAAACCCTGACTATCGACGAGCGTAACACATGTTATGATGCCGATACCAGCCCGCACGGTCATTTCTTGTGCAAGCGTTGCGGAAAGATTTATGACTTGATGTGCAATAACAACATCAAGAAAGTGGTCGACATGGATATGGACGGGCACGATGTGCAGGAAATCCACTACTATTATAAAGGAATCTGTAAACATTGCATAGAAGAAGAACGTTTAAGAACAACAAAGAATAACTAATTCAACTAATTAAAATCTGAGAGAAAATGAAAAAATTTAGATGTACTGTATGCGGTTACGTATACGAAGGAGATGCAGCTCCCGAAAAGTGCCCATTGTGTAAAGCTCCCGCAAGCAAGTTCGTAGAAGTTGAAGAAGCAACAGCTGACGGCCCGCTGGTATTTGCCGACGAACACGTAATCGGCGTAGCCAAAGGTTGCGACGACGAAATGATTAAGGACCTAAACAACCACTTCATGGGCGAATGTACAGAAGTTGGTATGTACTTGGCAATGAGCCGCCAGGCAGACCGTGAAGGTTATCCCGAAGTTGCAGAAGCTTTCAAGCGTTACGCTTGGGAAGAAGCAGAACACGCTTCCAAGTTTGCCGAACTGCTGGGCGACTGCGTATGGGACACCAAGACAAACCTCGAAAAGAGAATGAACGCAGAATCAGGTGCATGCGAAGACAAGAAGCGTATCGCTACCCGTGCCAAAGCATTGAACCTCGACGCTATCCATGACACCGTTCACGAAATGGCTAAGGACGAAGCCCGTCACGGTAAAGGTTTCGAAGGTCTGTACAACCGCTATTTCAAGAAATAATCCTATACTTTTATAGTAATGTGAAGAAAAGGGACTGCTAATGTTAGTAAGTCCCTTTTTTTATTCCAACTTTTTTCACTTTACAATGTCACGTTTGTATTTCCCATTCGTCTTATCTGTGTAAATGGAACTCAAAGAATTCAAAATAACCGTTCTTCCACTCCGTGCCAAGCTGTTGAACTATGCACGGAAGTTGACCGACGAACCGGAGGATGCAGAAGATGCCGTCCAGGAGGTACTGCTCAAGCTATGGAACAAAAGGCTTGAACTGGAGCAATACCGGAGCATCGAAGCATTTGCCATGACGTTGACGCACAACATCTGTATAGATATGTGGCGCTGCAAACGCAACGACAACCTATCTCTTGACATTGTGCAGGCGGCATCCCCCACCGGAACACCGGAACGGCTGTTGGAAATCAAAGATGAAATCCGCTTGATGCACGAAATCATCCACTCGCTGCCCAATCTTCAACGCACCATCATGCAGATGAAAGACATCGAAGGATACGAAACGGACGAAATCGCCGAAATCACGGGATGCGGACCGGAAGCCATCCGCAGCAATCTGTCAAGAGCCCGGAAGAAAGTGAGAGACGTTTACCTGCGAACCATACAAGAAAGAAAAGAAAGGAGAAATGAGCCATGAAGATAGATGAACTGCTGGATAAATATTTCGAAGGGGAAACTTCCTGCGAAGAAGAGCGTGAACTGCGCCGTTTCTTTACCGAAGAGGAAGTGCCGGAGCACCTGCAAACGTACCGCCCCCTATTCGCTTATCTGAACCGGGAAGCAACTTCAATGGCAGAACCGACAGAGGAAAAATCCGTAACAACAGAATCGGCAAAGGAAGTACCCGCACAGCGGAAGCCTTTCCGTCTCTATCGCACATTCTATGCTGTCAGCGGCATTGCCGCCGGATTGCTCCTGCTTCTCGGGGTAGCTAAGATTATATTTCCGCTTTCCGGTGTTCCCGAAAATTATGTCGTCATCGACGGCCAGCGGTATACAGACGAGAAACTGGTGGAAGCCAAAGCACTAGAAGCCCTGCAGAACGCCAGCTTCACGGATGAAGATTTAAGCAACTTACTGTTTCAACACTAATATAACAAGGTTATGAAAACATCTATACTGATTTGCATACGTAGTCTGTGCCTCTTTTCCCTGCTGATTTGCCTGCCAGCCTTTGTACATGCACAAGAGAGACTGCAAATAGCCGACCTATTCAGCAAGTATGGCGAGCAAAAGGACGTGACCAGGGTAGAACTGAACGGCAGTATCCTGAAATCTTACCGCATGACTACCTACAAGAGCCTTGTGTTCAAGAATGTATCCCCCTATCGCCGGGAAATTCAGCAGGCCATTGTACACGACAAGCAAGATAACGCAAAGAAGGCGCAGGAGGTAATGGAAAGCGGTGTGCTGCGTAGCGCTTATTACCAACTGAAAGAGGTGGAACGCAATGGAAAGAAGCTGAACCGCTACATCATTTTCAAGATAGGAAAAGACTCCATGGGCACTTTGATTTACATAGAGGGTCTGCTCAGTGAAAAGGAAATGATGGATATGCTTTACAAATCGGAATAACACTAAAAACAATATACGATATGAAAACCAGAATTATGATTTTGGCCTGCCTGCTTGCTGTGCCGGCCGGCCGCATGGCAGCACAACAACAGACTGACCCTGAACAGAAAGCTACAGTACAGACACAAGGCGACTCCATCATCATCCGGAAAGGAAAAGGAGACATGCGCATCAAGGTGTACGAAGAGCAGTTGGAAGACGGAGAAAAGAAAGAAGTACAAATTTATGAAGGAGTCTATCTCGAGAAAGTGGATGCAGACAAGCGCACTTTCCTCGACGCACTGCCATTCATCCCCAAAAAGAGAAGATACAATGCTTACGAACCGCACTGTTCCGGTCTGTATATTGGCTACAGCCGGCTGGCTAACGACTTCCTTTCCTTCGGAGCAAGCGACAAGATGGGACTCGACTTATCCAAGTCATGGGAATTCGGCTTCAACATCCTCTCCGTATATCACAACTTCAAGAAGAACCCGCATTGGGGAATCAACCTGGGAGTCAGCTGGGGATACCGTTCTTTCAATATCGACGGTAACTATGCCTTGCTGAAGGAAAACGGAACCAGCATCTTCACCGCAGGCAACGAAGACACCAGTTACAATAAAAGCCGTCTGCGCCATTTCTTCTTCCGTGTACCCGTATTGATGGAATGGCAGCAAAGAGTGGGAAGAAACAAAGTGTTCTTCAATGCCGGTCCCGAATTTGAGATACGTCACAGCGTGAAGTCATTCTCACACATCAACGGAGGCAAGAAGAAAACCGTAGGCAAAGGTATGTATGTGCAGCCCGTCGGCATAAACCTGCTGGCACAAGCCGGTTATGGTAATATCGGCATTTACCTGCGCTACTCCACATACGGATTATTCCAGAAAGACAAGGGACCGGAAGTATCTCCCTATTCATTTGGCGTGGCATGGTATCTGTAATCCCTCCCCTATAACACAAGACTCCCCGAAATGTATTTGTACATTCCGGGGAGTTCTTTTATACCCTAAGGTATTGACAATGAAAGGTTATCTGCAATAAAAATTGTTCTTCTAAAAACGCATGCCCAATGTAAATAGCACTTTACTGCGAGTGTTGGTAACTTCCGTTGTTGGCGGTGTTACCAAGCCATTTATATCATTATAAAACGGATAGAAATCAGATTTATAAGTATCGAATTTATAAGCCAAATCCGCATAAAACGAAGAAAAGCGATAACCGATACCTAAAGTGAAAGTATTCATCGATTTGCTATTGGCAAAATCCGTATCTGTATTTATAGAATTGGAAGGCAATGCCTTAATAGCATCCTTTTTATAGGCTGCAGTACTGTAATTGTAACCGGCACGCAGAGAGAAAGCAGGTATCGGCTTGTATTCTGCTCCTAAACGAAGCGTACTTACCCCCTTCATACAGAGGTCAGCCTCACCCGTTTCCCATGCCATCTCATCACCTTCAGGATATTTGAACTTCATGCTTGAGTAGTCCTCATATTCATATTCAGCTCCCAAAGCCAGATTATTACCGACTGTATAGCCCAAACTTGCATTAAATACCCACGGGGTTTGCAGCTTAAAATCACGGTCCATATCTCTACCGCCTAATGCAGAATAAGTATCCACAGTGGTACGAGTAGGAGTTTCATCCCCAGCCTCATTCGGTAAAAACAAATCCGAAGTCAGCAACGCTCCCGTAGTATAAGTCAGTTTGTAATAAGTAGGAGTATGCACAGCCAAACCTATACGAAGCGGAGAATCCTCAATCGGCCGGAAGATGGCACCGAATTTGAAGTCGAAACCCGAACCGTGTATACGGTTAAAGCTCTCCAAAGAGTAGCCTTCCTCATAAATCTGCCCGTCGCCCTCCCATTTGTAGGCATACATTTCATCATAGAGAGAATATTTGTTGTAATCCACATCGTAAGCACCCAGAGTAACACCAAAGTAAAAACGGTCATTTATATTGAAGGAGATATTGAAATCATATTGGTCAATACCGCCACGCTCACGCGACAAGAAATAAGCATCCGCTTCGGAAGGAATATAAGGAAGATAAGTATTATAGTCCTCACTTTCTATATCCTCAAGAACAAGTGCACCTTGATACCCCATAGTCCCCAGCCATCCAGCATAATTATGTTGATAAATATCCTTGCGACCATAGTCCAAATAAGCTTCTTGATCCGGGTAATCATATTGAGGACGATGATAGAACGCATAAGCTGCATCCGTAGCCTGCTGCGCCATACTCCGCACTTGAGATACATATTGATTATCTATGCTTCCCATCAACCCCTGCATCGTCATATTCTTATAGAATGACTTTGATTTGTGGTAATTAAAACCAAAATTCACATACCGCAAAGGAGTATGATTGCCTATCTTCGAAGCTATCACAAAACCGGCATTATCAAAACTCCAGCGGTTCTTGTTCGTTTCAAATTTATTACCTACATAATTGCTTTCTGTACCCGTCATTGAATAGCCAAAGGTAAGCATAGCATCATTGCTACGATAAATACCGATACCGGCAGGATTGGTTCCTATGGTAGAAATATCACCACCCAATGCTCCCATAGCTCCGCCCATTCCGACAAAACGGGCGGTTCCATTCAATTCCTTCTGTGCTATATTCGTTGCATCATATATTGTCTGTGCCCCTGCGCCTACAGCTGTAAACATAGCAAGGGCTATCATGGTTATCTTCTTCATAATTCTTAGTCTTGTTAGATTAAAACATACTTATACTTACCGTCTTCTGGAACCACCGCCGCCACTGGAACGACTGGCACCACCGCCACCACCACTGGAGTAACTGGAACGTGAGCTACTGCCTGAAGAGAAGCTGGAAGAAGAACGGGTGCTACTGGATGAACGTACTGGAGCAGAATATGAACGACTGCTACTACGATTGTTGTCATTGGAGTAGCTGCGTGCCGGTGCGGCGCTTGAACCTCTGTTATAAGTCGATGAAGTCCTGCTACGAGTGGAAGTTCCAACAGAAGAGCGTACACCGGAAGAACGACTGCTACGAACTCCTTCTACGCTACTATTATATGAGCTACTACGCGTACTGCTTGGACGGGTGTAAGTGGAACGGCGGGTAGAAGCCGCACTCGAACGGTTTACACTTGAGCGAGTTGCAGAAGAACTTGAACGAACTGTAGACGAACTTCTTGTACCTACCACCCGACGGGTTGACGTACCGGTACTGCTACGTCTCACTTGACCGGAAGTAGTACTGCTACGACGTACAGTCTGCCCTCCATTTACAGTAGAAGAACGGCGGGAAGTAGAGGACGATACTCTGTTTCCGGCATAAGAAGAACGGCTCGGACCATAAGAACGTCTATTGGTATATGCATTTCCCCAATGGCCGCCTCCCCAATGACCACCGCCACCGGGATAATATCCGGGATGATAGTGATGGTGATGATGATGTCCCCACCAGCCACCGCCGTACCAGCCGCCCCAGCCAAAGCTCCAGCTCGGACCGTACCAGCTGTTCCATCCCCAGCCATAGTAAGGATAACCGCCCCAACCATAAGAGTTATAGCGCCAATCCCACCACAAGCGGTTGGTGAATGTAGGGAAAGCATATGCATATAATCCGTCGGTATACACGTTCCAATCCCAGGAATTCAAGCCATAGACCACATCCCAATATAGCGGGCTGCTGATGCTGATGGCATAACGGGGATTACGGAAACGGATGATACGGGTAGCATACTCGTAATCATCCTGCGAACCTTCAAATTCACCGTTCACCCATTCGCCGTCCAGGCCGTCATCTTCTTTTTCATTGATGTAAAGGGTATCGTTCTCCATCACGAAATCATTGTCGCGGGAGTCATAACGGCGGTTATATTCGTCCACATCGCGGGTGTTTCCCTTACGGTCTTTTACTACAACAGTAGTGCTTCCCGGCGATGAATAGACAGTGGTCGGTACATTCGACTTTACTACAATCTCTTCTACGGGAGCAGCGACTTTCTTCTCCTGCTTCACCTCTTCTTTTTTCTCTTCCTTATTCTTGGAAGGAGTGTAGTAAAGGTCGTCATCTATACTTTGTGCCACCAGTGTCCATGGGAGGCACAAGGCAAAAAGCGATAAAAAAACAATCTTTTTCATATTAGTTTGGTCTATGGATTTTACGTTTATCTATTTCTTCACGTCACAAAGATAACGCCGGATTTTATCCCATGCAGCAGATTTTCCCCAAAGATTTATAGGGAATTCCCTAAATACCCTATCATTCAATAAATCAAAGTCCCTGCCGGATAAAAAAGAGCACGTTCGTTTTATTCTACCCTCGGTTTGCATTACCTTTGCAGAAAGATAAACAAATATACGCAGAAACTGGTTTGCTTCTAAAAATCATGTTCTGTATTTAACAAACAATCATATTCCGATGAAATATTTAGAATTTACATTCCGCACCGTTCCGTGCACAGAAATAGTCAACGATGTACTTTCCGGCGTCTTGGGCGAAGCCGGCTTTGAAAGTTTTGTCGAGCAGACCGACGGCATCACCGCTTACATACAGAAAGACCTTTATAGCGAAACCGTCCTCAAAGAGGCACTTGCCGACTTCCCCCTGCCCGACACGCAAATAGCATACAGCTATGTGGAAGCCGAAGATAAAGACTGGAACGAAGAATGGGAAAAGAACTTCTTCCAGCCCATCGTCATCGGAGACCGCTGTGTCATCCACAGCACTTTCCACAATGATGTTCCCCAGGCTGAATATGACATCGTCATCAATCCGCAGATGGCATTCGGCACGGGGCACCACGAGACCACCAGCCTCATCATCGGCGAACTGCTGGACAGTGACCTGCAAGGCAAATCACTGCTCGATATGGGTTGTGGAACTTCCATCCTTGCCATACTGGCACGCATGCGTGGAGCCTCCCCTTGTACAGCTATCGACATAGATGAATGGTGTGTGCGCAACTCCCTCGAAAATATAGAATTGAATGGAGTGGACAATATTGCCGTATCCCAAGGCGATGCCTCCTCTCTGAAAAGCAAAGGTCCGTTTGATATGGTTATCGCCAACATCAACCGCAATATCCTCCTGGCGGACATGAAGCACTACATAGCTCGCATGAATCCCGGAGCGGAGTTGTTGATGAGCGGTTTCTACATAGATGACATTCCCGTCATCCGCGAAGAAGCCGAACGTAACGGACTGCACTTTGTCCACCATCGTGAGAAGAACCGATGGGCAGCGGTGAAGTTCAGAAAATGAGCATTTATTCATCCCGTAACGCTTCTACCGGCGATATACGGCTGATACTGTGCGCTGGAATGTATACACCAAGCCATGTCACCGCCATCATCACCACATATACCAGCAGTGATACGATGCAGAAATGTGCAAAGAAATGATTGGTCAGGTAAAGGTCGCCATATCCCGGCACGCCGTCATCCAGCGTATAGAATCCTTCATAATAGGCCCACTGGAAATACAAGAAACAACCGACAAAGACAGCTATGGTTGTCATGATAAAAGCCTCTCCTATCAACATTCGGCAGATACCTCCGGGAGAGGCTCCATAGGATAGGCGGATACCTATTTCCTCGCGGCGAGTCCGTGTATGCAGCCAGAAGGTACCGCTTACAGCCAACAGCAAATTTATCATGAAGAAATAGGCCAAAGCATACTTCATCCGTATCTCGTTCGTAGCTCCTTCCTGCAAATCACTTTCACGCTGCACTTCATGGAAAGGAGTCAGTTTCGTGAACACCAACGAACCGGACGAAAGGTTATCATCCACCCACGACATGAATTCTTCTATAAAACGCCCTTCGGAAACATCCGCCTTTGTCCGGAAAAATATACGCAGCCCGCTATCAAAGGCCCATGAGGGCATCTGTTCTTCATTTCCATAGGAAACCAAGCGTACCAGATAAGGTTGCATACTGTTCCGCATTTTAATAGGCTTCATGATTCCTGCAACACGAATTTCCGTGGAATCATAAGTACTGTACACGCTTTGCCCGATCAAATCCTTGCCTTCGGAAAGCAACATGACGGCATCTTCCGACATTATCACGCTGCCTTTGGGAACTTCCAGCTTCTCAAGTGTCTCCCAAGCACCATCCTTAGCCGAACGGAAACGCCAAGTCCGGAAAAAGCCGGAGTTCGTAAAAAAGGGAATATACGTCATGCGTACCTCTACTGAATCTTTAAAAACTCTATTCATATTATTACCCGGAGAACTGGGATAGGCTCCGGACAGCACACATGTAGCTGACTCAATGTCCTTGTGATGGCGCAATCCCTGCATAATCCGTTCAAAGTCCCGGGCAGGAACGGAAAGTGTATCCGCCTTATTACGCGTCACCTCCAGACGGTAGAGTCCTTCAGCATCGTAACCGTTCGGGATGGACTGGTTGTATGTCAAGACAAACAACGGGTCCAGAACAGCCCAACTGACTATCGTTATCACCACCAGTTCCAGCATAATCCACAGATTGTGCCGACGGCTGTTCCACAGCATATTCATGATTTGTTGTAACATAACTTATTATTTTTGTCGGCTGAGCGAATAAACAATATCTTTCTTCAAAGCCACGCAGGTGGGTATCAATGCCGAAAGTAAATTCAGTACCACACAAACCACAAACGTAACTGCAAACAAGGTAGGATTGAACAGCATATCCGTCGTTATGCTCATCTGAACACTGTCCGGTAACGGTTGCGTTCCTCCGTCAAGCATGGTCAGCAACCAACTCTTAGCAAAGTACACCATGCTGAAAGAGAGTATCAGCCCCATAATGCCTCCCAAGCACGTCAGCAAAAGATTCTCCCATACAATCTGTGAGAAAAGACGTTCCCCGGTAGCACCGAATGCTTTCCGTATTCCCATCTCAGGAAGCCTGCGCTCCATGCGCGAGGAAATCATTCCTGACAAATTGAGTGCAGGTACTAACAACAGCATCAGCAGCCACAATCCCATTTGCCGGACTATCACAAAGAAATCCAAGTCGTCCATGTCATTGACATAAAACAGCGTCTTCCAATAAAGATAAGGCTGACCGTGCATCACCAGATGATAATCATCATGCGGCAGAGTATTGAATTTGCGTACATATTCATCTACCTGCAATTTCACCCGGTCGGCATCTGCTGCCGAGGGCAGAAGAACTGCCACCTGAAACGGTCCGATTACTCCCCACTGGTTATTGTCTCTCACATAGGCAGGCTGGCAGGTATAAGGCAACCAGACTTGCGCGTAACTCAGCTTCATGGCATAGCTTGGCGACTTCACGACCCCACATACACGGTAATCCGTATAATTCAGTTTGATATACTCCCCCACGGCATCCCCTTTTCCAAAAACACGGCGAGCCATATCTTCCGAAATAACCGCTGTACGCATGCCACTCTGAAAATCGGCATCAGTAAAAGGTTGTCCGTAAATGAAGGAAAAATCGAATACTTTCCAGAAGCCGGTATCGGTCAGCTTCACAAGTGCTGAAAGAGGACGCTTCACATTCCCTACTTTCACAAACCAGCTATCGGCATCGCTCACGGCAGTCACAGCTTCCACTCCCTCCAAAGAGTAAAAGCAATCCTTTACAAAAGGGATGGAAAATTTCCAGGTAGTATTCCAGTCCGTATCTTTTGTATATTGCATATGAGCTGAAGATGCAACAAGCATACGGCTACGATGGGTCTCAGGATAGATATCCCCTATCTTTATATAATACAAGACAGCCAGTACCATGACCATAGAGATAGCCAGTCCGGTAGCGACAATATAGAAGCAACTGAACAAGGGTTGCTGCTTCAGCATCATAAAAGATTGTTGCAAGTATTTTCCTATCATACAGATACATATTAATGTATGATAAAAAGCAAAAGACAGACCAAACTGCCAACAATCAGATTATCAAAGAAAAACGAAACTAAGCCTGTGTCCGAAAATGAACACATGTCCACTATCGGACAGATGAAAGACAGTAACGACGGATTACTTCTGCAATGTAAGCGCCTGCAACTCTTCCAGTGTCCCGTTAAAGACGTTCAAATCCACCTCTTTTTCGATACCGGGCACAGTGCCTACATCGGTGTGCTGCCAAAAGTGCCACTTGCCCTCATAGCGCACGGAATCTACATAATAATGGGCTATCCAATAAGGATAAGCATTGAAAATGGAATCGCTGAGATAGCGTTTCTTGAATTTATAGGAAGTATAAAGAATAGGCTTTACGCCGTAATGCGCCTCTACCCTATCCAGCCAAGTCTTGACTGCCGTTTTAAGTTCCTGCGGTGACTGCTTGCCGGTAGTCTCCACATCAAGTACGGGAGGCAGGTCTCCCTTTACCAGCTGCACGGTACGGATAAAGAAATCGGCTTGCTTGTGGGCATCGGTCTTAGGGATAAAATAATGATAGGCACCACGGATAAAACCGTATTTACGCGCCTGGCCGAAGTTCTGCGTAAACGTATCATCACCATGGTCGCCACCCTCGGTAGCTTTCAGAAAAATAAAATGGATAGGAAATTTGGCTTCTCTATTATGTGTCAGAAGTTCCCAATCTATCTTTCCCTGATAGTGGGATATGTCTATACCATGCACCTCATAGTTGCAAGGCATACATACACCATAGCCTTTCTGACCATAACAAGGCTTCCAGCGATAAGCATAAGGACGAATGAAAAACCAGTAAAAGCCAGTAGAAAAAACAAGAATGATACAGACCGCCCAAAAATTACGTAACCATACGGGCATGGTACGCGGCTGCGTTTTCTTCTTACTCCGCGAAGAGGGAGAGGAAGAACGACGAACGGCAGCAGTTCTGCGCCGGGAATTTGTGGAGGTCTTGGTTGCCATGAGTAAATGAAAAGAAAGGGCGGAATGAACCGCCCCTCCGTTTTATTGTCAACTAGTTGATGCGTCAACTTATTTAGCCTGCTCCAACTGCAAAGTCTTCGTAGCCTGGTCACAAACTTCTGTCGGACCGAAGTACTGGATAGGACCCGGATAAACATAGTCTGTTTCCATAGCCCAACGATCACGCTGAGCGGCGAATGCCTTGAACGGAGCACCGTCCAGCTTCACCAGAGCCTTCTGGATAACCGGCTTCATTTCACCGTGGCGACGTTCCATGTTCATCATCATAGTGATGGGCACACCGCCTGCAATCCATTCTTCGGCAGGAGCAGTAGTGTTGCGTACAGAAGACATGTAACCGGTCTTTCCGTTAGCAATCAATGCAGATGCTGCATAACCCAAAGAGTAGCAGTAGTCAGCATCGAAGTTTGACGGAGCAGCGCAACGTCCTTCGTAACCGAAGAAGTGGTGTTGTGCAGCAAACTTGCCTACGAACTTGCCCTCTTCTTTCCACTGAGCCAGCTTGGTACCCACCATTTCGGACAGCAACTTTTCAGTTTCAATCAGAGATACCTGTACGTTTCCGTGCGGGTCGCGGTCCAGAGACAATTGGCGAGCCACGCCTTCGGGCAAGCTTGCGTAAATGGCAGCATTCTCCGGAGAGAGTTTACGGATGATATAATCGCGTTGGTGAGATTTCTTAATTTGAGCAAACTCTTCTGCATTGGCAGCAAGGAAGTCGTTCAACTCAGCAATCAGACGCTTCATGGCCGGGATGAATTCAACCAATCCTTCGGGGATAAGAACCGTACCGAAGTTGTTGCCCTGGGCTGCACGTTCAGCAACAACCTTGGCAATGCTGGTCACGATGTCGTCCAAAGACATATCCTTAGCTTCAACCTCTTCAGAGATGATACACATATTGGGTTGAACCTGCAATGCACATTCCAAAGCGATATGAGAAGCAGAACGTCCCATCAACTTGATGAAGTGCCAGTATTTACGAGCAGAGTTACAGTCACGTTGGATGTTGCCGATTACTTCAGAGTAAGTCTTGCAAGCAGTATCGAAACCGAAAGAAGTTTCAATCATATCATTCTTCAAGTCACCGTCGATGGTCTTGGGGCAACCTATTACCTGCACGCCATAATTCTTGGCAGCATAGTATTCAGCCAGTACGCAAGCATTGGTGTTGGAGTCATCGCCACCGATGATTACCAGTGCCTTGATGCCGAGTTCCTTCAGGATTTCATAACCTTTCTCAAACTGTTCTTCCTTTTCCAGCTTGGTACGGCCCGAACCGATGATGTCAAAGCCGCCCGTATTGCGGTATTCATCAATGATGTCAGCAGTCAGTTCCATATAATTATGGTCAACCAAGCCGCCAGGGCCCAGAATAAAGCCATACAATTTGCTGTCTTTGTTCAGCTTCTTGATACCGTCGAAAATACCGGAAATCACATTGTGACCGCCAGGAGCCTGTCCACCGGAAAGGATAACACCCACGTTCATTGCGGGGAAGTTAACCACCTCATCGGTAGTTTCAAACTTAATCAAAGGCATTCCGTACGTGTTGGGGAACAATTTCTTGATTTCTTCCTGGTCAGCAACAGACTGAGTAGCTGCGCCTTCTGCAGCCTTAACAGTTCCTTTCAGCGCTTTCGGAAGTTTGGGCTGATAGGCAGCCCTTGCAATTTGCAATGCACTTTTAGTCATTTCTCTTAATTATTTAAAGGTGTTAGTAAAGTTCCGTTTAAAAGCGTCGCAAATTTCGCTTTTTTTCGTAAGATATGCAAACGAGAGGCCGAAATAATGTATAAAATGACATTTATCGTTTTTTATCCTAAAATAAAAAGGAGAAGAAAGCAATTAACTGATTTATTGTGTTATCTTTGCCGCAAAGTTTGAGTTACGAGTCGTTATCGCATTGTTCTTCTTTTAATATACAACTATTATTAGGCGGTCTCTTCCATAATTATTCTCCATACTCCAATTTAATAATTACAATTAATTAAAATTTCAAATGAACATTTACATTTCAGGTTTAAATTTCAGCACAACAGACGCTGACTTAAACGATTTATTTTCAGAGTACGGAGAAGTTTCTTCTGCAAGAATCATTACAGACAGAGAAACAAGAAGATCCAGAGGTTTCGGTTTCGTAGAAATGCCGGACGATGCAGCAGGCCAAAAAGCCATTGACGAATTGAACGGTGCTGAATTTGACCACAAACAAATCTCGGTAAACGTGGCACGCCCCCGCGAAGAAAGACCTTCCAATGGCGGCAATCGCGACAGAAGAGGCGGTTACAACTCTAGAAGATATTAATATTCTTAACTACTGACAAAAGCAGGAGGTGTTGTAGCAATGCCCCCTGCTTTTTTTATAACTCAATAAATAAAAATACATGGCCAAATCCATCTCCGCAGACAAGCGTGAAAATGAAAAGAAAAGACTCGCCCGACGAGCTGAAAAACAAAAAAAGAAAGAAGAAAAAAAACTATCCAACAAAGCCAATAGCTTTGAAGATATGATTGCCTATGTTGACGAAAACGGCATGATAACCTCTACTCCTCCGGCAGAAAACACTCCCAAAGAAGAAATAAAGCTGGAAGAAATCGTCATATCAACTCCCAAAAAAGACAAGGAAGAACCGGTCATCCGCAGAGGACGTATCGAGTTTTTCAATGAATCGAAAGGCTTCGGCTTCATCAAGGACTTATCCGGGGTCGAAAAATACTTTTTCCACATTAACAATGTGCTGACAGATATAGCAGAAAACAATATTGTGACGTTCGACCTCGAACGTAGCCTTAAAGGCATGAATGCTGTAAACGTAGCTCTTGAAGTAGAAAAGGCAAAGGAAAAGAAAGAAAACAAGGAGACTCTAAATACAGAATCCTAGATGAAATAAGCCAATTATAGAACAAGGGCGTGTATATACCATCAAATATTTCGGTACATACACGCCCTTGCTGTCTTCTTTAATCACACGTCATTCGGTTTGCCAGCCACCCCCCAATGCCTTATAGACATTTACCATGGCAATAAGTTCGTCGCGGATGGCATTGCTCACCCCTATTTGGGCATCGAAATAACCACGCTGGGCATCGAGCACATCCATATAATTGATGACGCCGTTGATGTATTGCAACTGTGCCAAATCCACATATCCCTTGGCAGAACGTTCAAGTTTGGCACGCAGTTGGTAGACCTCCTTTATCTTATTGAAATCTACAATGGCATTCTTCGCTTCCTTAAAAGCATTCAGCACTGTCTTTTCATAGCTATGCACTTCGGCTTCAAAAGAAGCCTTCTGTGCATTCAATGCAGCACGGTTCTTTCCCCAACCGAAAAGTGGTGCCAAGACTGCCCCATTCAATAAGGAATAGGGAGATTCCAGGAAATTGGATAACACATCACTTTCCAATCCAAATTGTCCGGTCAGGGCCAAACGGGGGAACATATTGGTATAAGCAACTTTCACTCTGGCATGTTCAGCCCTCAACTGCTGTTCCGCCGCACGAATATCGGGACGGCGTTCCAACAAATCGGAAGGCAGACCTACCGGTAAGGACTCCGGCACATCCAGTTCCTGCAGAAAATTGACACGCTTGATACGGGTAGGGAATTCCCCCACAAGGAAGGATATATCATTTTCTTTCAGAGAGATACGGCGTTCCAAATCCGGAACAAGAGTAGCCGTACGAGCCAACTCCACTTGAGCCTGTTGATAAGAGGTCTCCGAGGTCAGCCCTCCTTCAAAACGGATACGCGCCAAGCGCACTCCCTCTTCACGCGCCTTTTGTGTCTGGCGCACAATCTCCAGTTCCGTATCAAGGGCTACCAGCTCATAATAAGCCTGCGCCACTTCGGCAACGATGGTCATGCGCAACGCACGCTGCGCCTCCACACTTTGCAAATATTCGGCCACAGCAGCCACTTTCTTCCATCTCAAGTTTCCCCAAAGGTCCAGTTCCCAAGAGAGCAACGCCTTGGCTTCGTAAGTATTGCCTACATCACGGCTATGACCACCGTAATTCTCCACCTCGCGCTCAGCCTCCACCTTTCCGGTGAGCTGCGGCAGAAGGTTGGCAACACTGATACGTTTTTGGGCAGCCATCTCCTTGACACGGGAAGCTGCAATCAGCATGTCTTTGTTATATTCCAGAGCACGGTCTATCAAAGCACGCAGCGTGCTGTCCGTATAAACTGCCTGCCACTGTTCATCGGCTATGCTCATGCTATCCTGCTGCTGTGCCAGGCTATCCGGCAATGCCATCTCCGGACGCACATAGCTCTTGCCCACCTTGCATGAGGTAAGGGCAAACATACTCAGCAACAAAATAATATATATGTTCTTTCTTTTCATAAACGTTGTCTTTAAAATCAGTCTTTCTTAATCTTATGCTGCACTTTGGCTTTTGTCTTGTATACCAGGACAAAGAAGAACGGTACAAGCACAATACCGAATACAATGGCAAATATCATTCCGAAGAAAACACCCGTACCGATGGCCTGACGGCTCGCCGAGCCCGGTCCGCTTGCCAACACCATAGGAAGCATTCCCAATACAAAGGCGAGGGAAGTCATCAGGATAGGCCGGAAACGGAGTTGGGCAGCATGGATGGCAGACTGTATCAAGTCTCCTCCCTTGTCAACCTGCACCTTGGCAAACTCCACAATCAAAATGGCATTCTTTGCCGCAAGCCCCACCAGCATCACCAAGCCGATTTGGAAATAAATATCATTCTCCAATCCGCATATCACAACGCCCAGATAGGCACCCAAAGCGGCAACCGGCAGTGAAAGCAATACAGCGATAGGCACCGTCCAACTTTCATATTGCGCAGCCAAAAAGAGGAATACGAAAAGGAATACCAGCGTAAGCACAAGACCCGTCTGTCCTCCCGCCTTCTTTTCCTGATAGGAAAGGCCACTCCACTCCAGACCGATATTGTCCGGCAAGTGGTCACGTGCAATCTGCTCCATAATCTCCATTGCCTGGCCGGAACTGTAGCCTTGTGCCGCAGAACCGCGGATGACGGCAGTGGTAAACATATTGAAACGCTTGATACTGCCCGGTCCGGTGGTATAGGAGGCATTTCCCAAAGAGGTAAGCGGCACCATCACTCCGTCCTTTGCCTTTACAAAGAACAAGTTGATATTGTCCTTATGCTCACGATAAGGAGCCTCGGCCTGGATATACACCTTATATATACGGTTGAACATATTGAAGTCATTCACATATACTGAACCGGTATAGGCCTTCATGGTAGAGAATACATCCGCCAGGGGCACACCCAGCATTTTCACCTTATCACGGTCCACATCAAAATAAAGTTGCGGTATTTCAGACTGCAAGGATGATGAAAGCCCCGTCAGCTCCTTATGCTTCTGGGCATAATACATCAGCGTATCTGCCGCCTGCACCAAGTTGTCAAACGTCGCCTCTCCACGCGCCTCAAGCTGCATTTCGAAACCTCCCGAGGTACCCAATCCCGGAATGACCGGAGGCGTGGAAAGATAGACCTTGCATTCGGGATATTCCTTCAAATCCTGCTCCACATTCTCCATTATCTTATCGATGGAAATCCCCTTACGCTCTTCCCACGGTTTCAGAATAACCGTCAGCTCACTGCGTGCCTGGTTGCTACCCACACGGGGGCTGCTACCCGTCACGTTCTGCACATAGGCCACATAGGGATTCTTCTCCAAGTATTGCACGGCACGGTCGGTCACCACACGGGTTCGCTCCAAAGTAGCACCTTCCGGCAACTCCAACTCTATCTTAAAATAGCCCTGGTCTTCTACCGGCAGGAAGCTGGTAGGCACCAACCGGTGGATAATGAAAATGGCAACCAGTACCAGGCCGAACGCACTCATCAAGCGGCGGGGATTCCTGATGACCCGGTTAATGACAGCCACGTATTTGTGATTGCCCAAGTTCAGCCATTCATTGATTTTGCGGAAAACTATGTTCTTTTTCTTTCCACTGTCGGGCTTCAATATGAGCGAACACATGACGGGACTAAGCGTCAGGGCCACTACCGTAGAAAGCAATACGGAAACGGCGATAGTAATGGTAAACTGACGGTATAACTGTCCGGTGATTCCGCTCAAGAAACTTACCGGCACAAACACGGCACAGAGCACCAATGATGTGGCAATCAAGGCACTTGCCAATCCGTTCATCGCCTTTTTGGTAGCTTCATACGGGCTCAATTTCTCCGTCTCCATAAGATGTTCTACATTCTCCACCACCACAATGGCATCATCCACCACAATACCGATGGCGAGAATCAATCCAAGCAAAGTCAGTATGTTCAGAGAGAAACCGAAAATAAGCATGAAACCGAAGGTACCAATCAGGGAAATAGGTACCGCAACAATCGGTATCACCGTCGCACGCCAACTTTGCAAGGATAGAAATACAACCAGCACCACCAGAATCAGCGCTTCGAACAACGTCTTGTACACTTCGTGAATGGATTCGGAAATATAAGTCGTCATGTCGAAGGGAATCTCATAACTCATCCCCTCAGGGAAATTTGCACTGATTTCCTCCATAGCAGCCTTTACGCTCTTTGCAACTTCCATTGCATTGGCCCCGGGAAGCATATAGATACCGAGAACGGCAGCATTCTCACCGTTGATGCCACTCTCCGTGCTATATGAAGATGCTTCCAATGAAACACGCGCCACATCGCGCAGACGGATAATGGAACCGTTGGCATTGGCACGGACCACAATGTCCTCAAACTGCTTTGCCGAACTTAAACGTCCCTGGGTAGTGATAGGGATAGTAATGTCGAGTCCCTTCACCGGCTGTTGTCCCAAAACACCCGCAGCAGACTCACGGTTCTGGTCCTTCAGGGCATTCTGCAAATCCTGCACCGTCAGTCCGAAGTTGGCAAGTTTGTCGGGCAACGCCCATATCTGCATGGCATAGTAGCGGCTACCGATGTTGGAAACACGTCCCACACCGGGGATACGGCGCAACAAGTCGAGTACATTGATAGTAGCAAAGTTACTCAAATAAATTTCGTCGAACTTCGGGTCACTGGAAGTCAGACAGATAGTCATCAATTGGCTGGGAGCCTGCTTTTCCACAGAAATACCGTTCTGAATCACTTCGGCTGGCAAACGGCTCTCCGCCAGTTTCACACGGTTCTGTATTTCTACGGCAGCCAAATCCGGGTCGGCAGACACGTCGAAAGTGACCGTAGCCGAAAATCCTCCGGAATTAGAACTGTTGGACTCCATGTACAGCATACCGGGAGTACCGTTTATCTCTTGCTCGATAGGGGTTGCCACCGCCTGCGAAACAGTCAATGCACTGGCTCCCGGATAGGAAGCACTGATTTTCACTACGGGAGGCGTTATCTGCGGATATTGGTCTACCGGCAGCATGGTCAGGCCAATGATACCGACAATTACAATCACAATCGATATCACCGCCGAGAATACCGGGCGGTCTATAAAGAAACTTACTTTCATAACATCATTACTTTGAAGGGTTGTTGTCCTTTGATTTATTCTCAGCCGGAGTAGTCTGCTTCGTTTCGGAAACAACCTGCTTGTTCAGAGAATCACTCGTCTGCTCTTCCTCCTTTTTAGGAACGGCAGCCTGGGCACGTACTTTCATACCCGGAATCAGCTTGTGGAAACCTTCAGTCACAATTTGTTCTCCGGCAACCAGACCACGCTCAACCACCCAATTGTTGCCAAATTCAGGTCCCAGTTCAATGAAACGCTTTTCAACCGTAGAGTCCCGGCGCATCACAAAAATATATGCACCACCTTTCTCAATGGTAACCGCCTTTTGAGGAACGGCGACAGCACCCTCACGTACATCCAGCAATAGCTTAACCTTTGTAAACTGCCCCGGTAACAACACTTTGTTAGGGTTCGGCATTTCGGCACGCACGGAGAATGTTCCGGTCTGAGGGTCCACCTGAGGTTCGGCAAAATCCACATAGCCCTTATAAGGATAGACGGTATTATCCGCCAAAGTAATCGTAATGTTCGGCTGCCAGGAACGTGTAGAGTCCTGACGCCCTATATCGATATTCCGTTCCTTGCTTTTCAGGTAATCCAATGCCGTCATGCTGAAATCTACCAGAACCGTATCACTTTTCACAACCGTAGCCAGCAAGGACTTGCCTCCCGGTCCGACCAATGTTCCCAAATCCACATTTCTTTCACTGATATGTCCCGATAGCGGAGAACGAACCAACGTATATCCCAATTCCAATTCAGCCTGGTCCAAATCGGCCTGGCTCATCGCTACTGAGGCTTCTGCAGTCTCGTAAGCAGCCTGGGCATTGTCCAAATCCAGCTGGCTGGCAGCGTTCTGCGCATAGAGGGGGCGGATACGCTCCAAATCGCGCTTTGCCTTCAATGCCTGCGCTTCATCCTTCTTTAACTGTGCACGAGCTTTGTCAGCCTTTGCCCTATACTGGTCCTGGTTTATCACAAAAAGTACCTGGTTCTTGGTGACATATGTTCCTTCTGCGAAAAGCATATTCTCCAAATACCCTTCCACACGCGCACGTACCTCTACAAACTGCTGAGCGCGAATACGTCCCACGTACTCGCCATATATCTCCACATCTCCTTTTTCCGCAGATTCCACAATCACGGTAGGAGCTTCCGATTCCACCTTCTTAGGCCAAGTCAGAATAACGTAACCTGCCAACAATACCGCCATGCAGGCAACCATCATCAGCAACCTCTTCTTCTTTAGTTTCAATTCTTTTTTCGTAAAAAACTGTCTCATGCTTGTTTGTATATTAAATTTAACCCTGTTTCTTTCTATTAAAGCAAATCCGATGCCAATCTATCACTATCTCATCCATTACGTCTAACAAACTATATATCAAGCAGAAAAGCAGACGGCAGTTCTTTATTCATGGTGGCATCCTCCATTTTTCCCTGTGGAATGTGTCCACAGTTTGTGGAATAATTCCACAAAACTACTAAATTAAAAACACATAAAAACCCTTTTTTGCTCTACACTAACAAAGAAAAACATTATCTTTACCGAAAATAATTCAGATTATTCATTTTAAACGTAAAGATTATGGCAAGTAGAAAAGAACTAAAGAAGAATATAAACTATATTGCAGGTGAATTGTTCACAGAGTGTCTTGTAAACAGCTTATATGTGCCTGGAACAGACAAACAAAAAGCCGATGAACTGATGGCTGAAATTCTGAAAATGCAAGATGAATTCATAAGCCGCATCAGCCACACCGAGCCAGGAAATGTAAAAGGTTTCTACAAAAAACTTCGTGCTGACTTCAATGCAAAAGTAGACGAAATTATTGACGCAATGGGCAAACTGAAATAAGATGAAGAAAGCCTTTTATAGCTTCATTTATTATCGCCTGCTGGGCTGGAAGACAAACGTGACGGTGCCCGACTACGACAAATGTGTAATTTGTGCGGCACCCCATACTTCCAATTGGGACTTATTTATCGGTAAATTGTTTTATGGTGCCATCGGTCGCAAGACCAGTTTCATGATGAAAAAGGAATGGTTCTTTTTTCCTCTGGGACTGATATTCAAAGCCGTTGGCGGCATTCCGGTGAACCGGGGACGTAAATCTTCCTTAGTGGACCAAATGACCGAAAAGTTTGCAAACAGCAAGCATTTCCACCTGGCTATTACACCGGAAGGAACCCGTAAAGCCAATCCCAACTGGAAGAAAGGTTTTTATTACATAGCACTTAAAGCACAAGTGCCCATCATGCTTATCGGGATTGATTATCCTTCCAAGACCATCTCCTCTACCAAGGCTGTCATGCCTACCGGAGACATCGAAAAGGATATGCGCGAGATAAAACTGTACTTCAAGAACTTTAAAGGAAAAAATCCCGAAAATTTTGATTTAGGAAATATCTAATCAGGTATTAAGCATTACTGCCATGCGAATAAGCATCTTGCAAACAGACATCGTCTGGGAAAATAAACAAGAAAATCTCCGTCGTCTCCGCGAGAAGTTAGAAACTCTTCGTGGAACAACGGAGATTGTTGTTTTACCGGAAACATTCTCCACCGGCTTCAGTATGGACACCGCCAGCTTGGCCGAACCCACAACGGGAGAAACCATCGCAACACTGCGCCAATGGTCCGAAGAGTACCGGCTTGCTCTTGCCGGCAGCTATATTGCCTGCGAAACAGCCTCGGAAGGCAGAAAGCCATCCTACTACAACCGCGCATTCTTCCTTACGCCCGAAGGCAATACTTACTATTACGACAAACGCCACCTCTTCCGGATGGGGCACGAGACAGAACATTTCACCTCCGGTAACCGGCGTCCCATCATCCGATATCGCGGCTGGAACATACTGCTGCTTGTATGCTATGACCTTCGTTTCCCGGTCTGGAGCCGCAATACGAGCAATGAATACGACCTCCTGATTTACGTCGCCAACTGGCCCATTCCCCGCCGGAAAGTCTGGGACATCCTGCTGCAAGCGCGCGCGCTGGAAAACATCAGTTATGTCTGCGGTGTCAACCGTATCGGCAAGGACGGCAGAGACATTCCACACAGCGGAGGCAGTGTGGTCTACTCTCCGAAGGGGGAAGTGCTTGCCACTGTGCCCGACAACGAAGAGGCGATTGCCACCGCCTCCCTCAACCTTTCCTCCCTGCAGGAGTTCAGGCTAAAGTTTCCCGCTTGGAAAGATGCGGACGAGTTCGTTATTTCTTCAAATAATAGTTCACAGTAGTCACTACACGTACGCTTTTTATATAAGGAGTATAGGCATCGCGGTCACTTATGGAGAACTGCCCTTGCGAGGCATTGCGGATTTTCCCCAGTTCACTGTCCGAATCCTTGGCAAACTTCTCGGCTGCAGCACGAGCGTTCTTCGTGGCCTCCTCTATCATTCTGGGCTTCACTTCGTTGAGACCGGTGAATTCATAAGACACATTATATTTATAATCCCCTCCCGTGATGGCAATACCCTGCTTCAAGAGTTCAGCCTGCCCCGACATGAGCTTACGCACCCTATCCACATTCTTGGAAGTGACAGTGATGACAGACGTGGCATTATAACGATAGGCCACGTTGCGGTCAACGTAACGTTCGGCCTGCATGTCAATCACTTCGGGCGGTGCAATACTGATTTCCTCCTTCTCAATACCATTGTTTTCAAGGAAACTCACGATGGCAGCGTTTTTCTTCTCCATATTGGCATAAAGCAGTGCAGGGTCATTACCTATGTCTTTGTAGACAAGAGGCCAGACTACCTTGTCAGCAGGCACTTCCATTTCGGCCAGCCCTTTCACACTGACCACACGATCCTTATTCACAAAATTGTTGATACCGCCTTTTACCATGATTCCCAACAAAAGCAGCCCCACGGCTATGATGGCTGCTTCTACTTTCCAGCTTTTCATACATTGATATTTTAGAGTTTATAAACACACACAAATATAACAAACCCAAACGGAAAAAGAAGTGCGATGGATAGTATTTTTATGATTCCGCATAAATACCACCGATGGGTTAATGGGAATTTATTTCACCACAGAGGACACGGAGTTCTTTCTCTTTTTATGAGCTAAAACTATCATTTAAGGGCGATAACTCCTCTAACTCCCTTAAATGAAAGAGCCGTGTCTACTCCTCTATTAAGATAGCGCATTGTATGCAAGGAGAAGAGATTCTTCGGGCTAAAGCCCTCTGAATGACAGATACTACGGATTTGAATTTATTAAAAACCTCCGTGTCCTCTGTGTCCTCCGTGGTGAAATTTAAATCATTATTTAGGCAGTGCCGCGCACTGCCACACTTCATCGTCCCAAATGCCACACTTTATCGCCCCAAATGCCACAGGTTTCGGGTGGTGAGGTGTGGCATTCCGGACGATGAAGTGTGGCATTTCGACCGGACCACGGCGACAAACAGATTGCTTTCAGCCACAAGCCTTTTCATTACTCCCAGACTCGTGTAGATATACAAAAAGCAACAGCAGCAGTCGATTCCTATTCTGATGATGCTGTTATTATTTCTTTGATAAATTATAATCTACTTCTATTATTTATTCTTTTTCACGTTGTTTTCTGCGCGCCTATCGTCGATTATAGCAATGGCATTTGCAGAATTCAACACGCCCTTTGTGGTTATCGGCAAAACATCCCTTTCATTTGCAGTTTTCAACATAGTTTTCAGGGCAATCCTTTTAAGTAAAATCGCTGTTTTTTAGGGCTTCTTTTATAAGAAATGGTTCGTTATAAAATCACATAGCGTTTAAGATATTCATGCTGCCCTATAGAGGTAGCTATCTCAATTAGTTCTTTGACAAACTTATCACTTATCTTTCTGTTCGGTTTAAACCCGCTCAAAAATCTTTTGAGCATATATGAGCGCAACTTACCTTACATTCGCTTGATTTTTTGGATAAAGCAAACAGACGAATAAAGGTAATTGAGTGTATCACTCAATTACTTTCCATTTCCCATATTTATTGCCACCTTCCCGCGTTATGATTCCTTGTTCTTTAAGAAAAACAATGTGTTTTTGTATGGCAGATTCAGATACTTGAAGTCTTTCAGGTAATTCTTTGCGTGGAATATTCGAATTTTCTTTCAATCGGTTAAAATCAATAAAGAATCTTCCCGGATTCTGAAATTCTATGCAATCATTATAAACTCTGTTAGGAGACCGTCAATGACAGCACCAATCTTCCGGCAAAAAGCCTCATCATTTAAGTTGTTGTAAGCAAACTCACTATTGAACTGTTGAATGCTGCGGCGATAGGTTTGCAACGAGACAGTGTTAATATCTTCCATGCCTATGCCGGGTATAGTCACCTCAGAACGGATTCCGAATGCTTGGTCGCACTGTATTGCCAGAATTTCCATATCTGTAGCACGCTGATCGCCACTACTGGTACGAATAAATGTATTCGCCAGGTTGTTGCTAAAGAAGACGGGCTTTATCGGAGAAGACGATATATAGAAATGTAAATAGTATATTTGACATGAAAAAGAGTTCTTATAGAAACTATTTCAGAGAGTTACAAATTTCGTCGAAGACAAGAAGTGTCAAACTCCCACATTACATATATAGTTTCAATAACCACGGTTTTTTCATTTAACCTTTGATTTAAGGGTACAATCCCCCTACCCATGTCAGTGCGGCATGGGTGAAAATTTCGTTGTTGATAATCAACTTGTTACGAATATATCAAATCTATATTTTTCTCATTTTTGATTCAGAAAATGCAATACGTTAGTGAAGTTTACCGATAACTCCCTTATTATTTCAGCCGTCCCCTTTCTCTTATCTGATATTTTTTTCCTTCTGTTCTTCCAAACTGCAATCAGTGCCAACACCATCCTTTGAATTGTGTCCGGGTTCCTGGCCGACCGTTCAGCTTTACGCTTTATGCTGTCTTGCCGGAGGTTGCGGTCAAGATCCCAGTGCATGCTTTCAATAGCCCAATACTGTTTGGTTATCTGACTAAGCCGCCCTGCACTGCTATCCAGACTTGAAATGTACAGCCGCTGTTCAGATGTACTCCTGCCATCAGACTTTTTCTCTGTAGATGTGAGTATTTCTATGACTGTCAAATTCCCATTCCATTCTTCCCTGTCAGCAATAAGTTCTTCCCCACAGTATATACAGCATACCCTTGACTCAATCCTGCCGTGTTCCAAGCATGGGCTTTCCTTATAAATGTCAGTTGGGGTGGCGGTCTTTATAGAATCTTCAAGTCCATAACGCAAAGAACTTTGATTCGCCTTGAGTTCGATCACGAAGTCCGCTCCTTTATCTCTAATCTTGTCTATTATTACCTTTTGGAATGACATGGCATCCGCTGTGACTACACATCCTAAAACGTCCAGTTTGTCCAATAACCGGGGCACAGATTTAATTTCATTACTTTTCTCCTTGCAAACATCAGTAGCCAAAGTAAAACCCGAACGGAGTGAATATGCAGATACAATATCGGGGTTACGTCCGTTCTGGTACAAGGTACCTCGCATGGCCTTGCCGTCGATGCAAATGATGTCCGTTGCCGAAGCGGGGGTCTCTTTACGGAAAACTCGGCAAAAGCAGACATTCGTTCAGCCATCTTTTCGTCGTCTATGCTTTGAAACACACGGCAAAGCGTAGCTTCTGAAGGTAATCCATACGGGAATAGCCCTTTCGCCTGCAGGCGTTTCAAGTGACGTTTGCCAAATTGAAGTATGTCAGCCCTGGTAATACACTTGCTGAGCGTCCCCCAATATGACAAGCATGAGTATGTCTTCAAGTTTGTGCTTGAAGTTTCCCCTGCTTGTTCTGCGGTATTCAAGGACTGAGGATACAAATTCCCTCAAATGAGTCATGATGCTGCCACGAAAACAGTCAAGGTGTTTCTTCTTTAGTATTATTATACGCAAAAGTTGTATATCAAGGAAATAAATCATATTTTTGCTATCGCAAAAACAAAGGCGAAAGACAATATCGATATCCTATCACTATTGAATTCCCCCTATAAAAAAAATAAAAATGAACGATAAGAAGAAACCCCTAAGGCGGTGCTTCCGCATCGTTGCGCACGAATATAGGGATTTTTACGGCAACAACAAGCGATAAACAATATTTCTTAAATGAAAAAGCCATGTTCAATAACACCTAAAAATATTTTGTATTTTTTAAAAATATATTTATTTTTGTCCATTATAGAATGATAAAGAAAATATAAACCCATTTTCGTTATACAAACTTAGAATCTACTAGGAGCCGCCTAACCCAAACGAGTTAAAGTATCATATTTTCTATTTTATAAATTACTATTGAGATACAAATAATAAATAATATCCAACTCTAATAATGCTATGAAGAAAATATTAATACTATTAGCATTTGTGATTGTAGGAATGGCATGTAAAGAAGATAATACAAACGAAGCTCCGTCAATCATAGTTCCGGGAACTGAAAATCTTAAACCGGCCTTTTCATCCGCAGGTGGAAATGCTACTATATCGTTTACAGCCAGTAAAGAATGGACAGCTTCAGTAATGGAAACACGCTCAATAGGATGGTGTAAAATAGAGCCCAATAATGGCCGGGCAGGAAAAGCACAAATAAGCATCACTACCATTCCAAATGACAGCCAAGAAGTACGTTCAGCAACCATTACTATCAATTGCGGCTCTGTAAACCAAAGCATTCTAGTGACACAAAAAGGTAAATCATCACAAGAACCTACATTTACTTTAAGTAAAAAATCAGAAAGAGTTTCCTCCTCAGCTGGTCAACTAATAATTAGCATCAAAACTAATAGTGCGCCATGGAATATTACAGACATATCACCATGGTTGAAGGTATCACCAGAAAAGGGTGATAATGATACAGTTATCACCATCAGTTATACTGAAAATACAGAAACCGAAGAGCGTGAGGGAACAGTATGTTTTGCTGCAGGAGATTACATGGAAAAATTTACAGTAAAACAAAGTGCAGCAAATACAGCCATCAGTATTACACCTTCCATACAAGAAGTAAAAGCTGCTGCGGGTAGTTTCAGTATAGACATAAATACCAATAACATCCATTGGACTACCTATGGGGTACCAGAATGGGTAGAACTTAGCGAATCTTATGCCACTGGAAATAAAAGAATTACAGTATCTTACAAGAAAAACACATTAAACAAAAAACGTTCTTGTGAGATATATTTCAAAACAGAATCAGCATCGCAAACCTTAACCATTATACAAGAAGCCGCCGATGCAGTAATCTCATTAAATATTTATTCTCAAAAAGTCACTAATATAGCAGGTTCATTTGACATAACCGTTACTACTAATGAAGCTCCATGGGAAACAAATATAAGTAACAATAGCTGGGTAACCCTATCCCCACCATCCGGAAATGGAGAGACCAAAGTAAAAGTCAGATATTCAGCCAATACCGGTTATAAAGAACGGACTGAGCAAGTACTTTTCAAAAGCGGAGAGATTATACAAGTCCTTAATATAACACAAGAAGCAACAGAAATCTTCTATCCCGAAATAGCTCTTGACATTACGTATAAAACAGTATCAGCAGAAAAGGGGTATTTCGAAATCAACGTCTCATCAAATGCGGACTGGCATACTGAGAATGTGTCAGACTGGTTATCAGTCAATCCATCAGAAAAACAATTGAAAGACATGCCAGCTGGCAAAATCCCAGTCAAAATAGGATATGAGGCCAATACTAAAAGTAACAAACGTATAGGCTCTGTAACATTCAGGACTAAAGAGGACGGTGCAAGTGCGACTCTTAGAATAGAACAAGAAGTTAAATCTATTATTGGGATATATCAGGGAAGCATTAATATAGGCGAGGAACAAGCTACTCTTATTTTACAATTTGCAAAAAACAATGTTGCTAAATTAACAATTAAAGGAGATGGAGAAACTGAAACTATGACAGGAACATGGGAACAAAATGAAGAAAATATAAAGGCCACATTCCATATAGATGATGCCATAATAGCTATCAATGGTATGTTAGACGAGAATTACCAACAGATATATAGCTCATTAGATTATTCCGACCCGGAGGATAAAGTTTCACTACCACTTAAACTATCAAGAATTGACTAAGGGTACTTTCAGGAGATAAGATGAAATTATACCCGAATACAGTTAAAAAAATTACCCATCACTAAAAAAGGTAATACTTATAGCCTTTGAAGATGGATAAGATTTATAGTTATTACCGGGTATTCCTATCAATATAAACGGAGTTACCTCAAAAACTTCAGTCTACAGTTCAAAGGTGACGCTCCGGAATCAGAGGCTTTGGCACGTTTGCTTAATATACCCGCCGTAACGATGTAACAGCGTTATAGCATCTCTAAGTTCCATAACCTTTTGCAACAGATAGGCCTAAAGACATTGAACCGCCTCACTTCTCATTATGGCTATCTCTCATCCCAGGCGAAACAGAAGCAACGGTGTAGGCGTAACCAAGATTTCCCTCCAGTCTCCCCAGGCAAACGTTCCCTCACCACCATAGATGGTGAAAAAACATACAATATCTACTACTTTTCTGTGAATAGGAACTGATAGATTAGCTATTCTCTCCTCTATGGAGGAACAAAATAAGAATAGGCATCTTTCTCTATGCATTGCAAATCATACAGTTTTATCTAATAAACGTCCATTTTTAGAGTATTTAATGAAAATACCTAAAAAGAAGGAGTACATCTTCTCCAAAAAGTACCTATTTTTGCCCTCCGAAACAATGTCAAAACGACAACATGATTAATTTAACAACTCTAACCCCCAAATCCTATGTTGACCCAACTTATCAACGCCCGCATCCTTACCCCGCAAGGATGGCTTAAAGACGGCTCTGTACTCATCAGAGACGGAAAAATATTGGAAGTGACCAACTGTGACCTTGCCGTAATCGGTGCACAATTGATAGACGTAAAAGGTATGTATGTACTCCCCGGTGGCGTGGAGATTCATGCTCATGGCGGTGGAGGCCGTGATTTTATGGAATGTACCGAAGATGCCTTCCGTGCAGCCGTCAAAACCCATATGAAATATGGAACGACCAGTATTTTCCCCACCCTCTCCTCCTCCACCGTCCCCATGATTGAGCAAGCAGCCGAAACCTGCACCAAGCTGATGGAAGAAAAAGACAGCCCTATCCTCGGCCTGCATCTGGAAGGGCACTACCTGAATATGGCGATGGCAGGCGGACAAATCCCCGAGAACATCAAGAGTCCCGACCCCAACGAATATATTCCCATCGTAGAAACCTGGTCTTGCATCAAGCGCTGGGACGCTGCCCCCGAACTTCCGGGAGCCATGCAGTTCGGAAAATACATCACCGCCAAAGGTATCTTGGCATCGGTAGCCCATACGCAAGCGGAGTTTGAAGACATCCGTACAGCCTACGAAGCTGGCTATACCCATGCCACCCACTTCTACAATGCAATGCCCGGTTTCCACAAACGCCGCGAGTACAAATACGAAGGCACGGTAGAAAGCATCTATCTGCTGGACGACATGACGGTGGAAGTGGTGGCCGACGGCATCCATGTCCCTCCCACCATCCTGCGACTGGTCTACAAGATAAAAGGCGTAGAACGCACCTGCCTGATAACCGACGCCCTGGCATGTGCCGCAAGCGACAGCCGGGAAGCCTTTGACCCGCGCGTTATCATCGAGGACGGAGTCTGCAAGCTTGCCGACCATTCTGCCCTTGCCGGCAGCGTAGCCACCATGGACCGACTGATACGTACCATGGTACAAAAAGCCGAAATTCCGTTGGCAGACGCCGTACGCATGGCTTCTGAAACCCCGGCAAAGATTATGGGCGTATACGACCGCAAAGGCTCCCTCCAAAAAGGCAAGGATGCCGACATCATCGTCATGGACGAAGACTTGAACGTAAGAGCCGTATGGGCCATGGGCAAACTTGTACCGGAAACCAATACAATCTCTTAATTAATCTTCAACAACATGCGAATGAACATTGTTTTTCGTATATTTGTTGATTGAAAGAACAGCGCAATACTTAATCATTTATTAATATTCAATTTATGAAAACCAATCTAAGCTCTCAAATCACTCTCAACAGAGTCTCCCCCAGGTACTACAGACCTGAGAATGCATTTGAACGGTCGGTATTGACCCGACTGGAAAAAATCCCGACAGATATTTATGAGTCTGCGGAAGAAGGCGCCAACCAGATTGCCCTTGACATTGCACAGTTAATCCGTGACAAGCAAAAGGCGGGACGTTTCTGTGTCTTGGCACTGGCAGGCGGTAACTCTCCGCGCAATGTATATGCAGACTTGGTACGTATGCACCAGGAAGAGGGATTAAGTTTCCGCAACGTAGTCATATTCAACCTCTACGAATATTATCCATTAGCTCCCAATGCCATCAACAGCAACTTCAACGCATTGAAGGAAATGCTGATAGACCATGTGGACATTGACAAACAGAATGTTTTCACCCCCGACAGCACCATCGCCAAAGACGCCATCTTTGAATATTGCCGTCTTTACGAGCAGCGCATTGAAAGTTTCGGTGGCTTAGACATCGCTTTGCTGGGCATTGGCCGTGTAGGTAATATAGGTTTCAATGAACCGGGTTCACGCCTGAACTCTACCACTCGTCTGATATTGCTGGACAACGACTCCCGCAATGAAGCTTCCAAGATGTTCGGTAGCATTGAAAATACCCCCATCAGCTCCATCACCATGGGAGTAGCCACCATCCTCTCGGCAAAGAAAATATATCTGCTGGCATGGGGTGAGGAGAAAGCGCAAAAGGTGAAAGAATGCGTTGAAGGTCCGGTAACAGATACTATCCCTGCATCTTATCTGCAGACTCACAACAATGCACATGTAGCTATCGACTTGTCTGCCGCCGCCAATTTGACGCGTATCCAACGCCCCTGGCTGGTAACCTCCTGCGAATGGAACGACAAGCTCATCCGCAGTGCCATCGTCTGGTTGTGCCAACTCACCGGAAAACCCATTCTGAAACTGACCAACAAGGACTACAACGAAAACGGTCTGAGCGAACTGCTGGCATTGTTCGGCTCAGCCTATAACGTGAACATCAAGATATTCAATGACCTGCAACATACCATCACCGGATGGCCGGGCGGCAAGCCGAATGCTGACGACACCTATCGTCCTGAGCGTGCAAAGCCCTATCCAAAACGTGTGGTCGTATTTTCTCCGCATCCCGATGATGACGTTATCTCCATGGGAGGCACCATCCGTCGTCTGGTAGAGCAGAAACATGACGTGCATGTGGCTTACGAAACTTCCGGTAACATTGCCGTAGGCGATGAAGAAGTTATCCGCTTCCTGCACTTCATCAACGGGTTCAACCAAATCTTCAACAACAGCGAAGACCAGGTCATCAATGACAAATATACTGAAATCCGTAAATACTTGAAGGAGAAGAAAGACGGTGACATGGATACACGCGACATCTTGACCATCAAGGGACTGATTCGCCGTGGCGAGGCACGCACTGCATGTACATACAATAATATCCCTCTGGATCACTGTCATTTCCTTGACCTGCCATTCTACGAAACGGGCAAGATACAGAAGAATCCTATCAGCGAAGCAGACGTGGAAATTGTACGCAACCTATTGCGTGAAGTGAAACCCCATCAGATTTTCGTTGCCGGCGACCTGGCCGACCCGCACGGCACACACCGTGTTTGTACGGACGCCGTATTTGCCGCCATTGACTTGGAAAAAGAAGAAGGTGCCAAATGGTTGAAGGAATGCCGCATCTGGATGTACCGCGGTGCATGGGCCGAATGGGAAATCGAAAACATCGAGATGGCTGTGCCCATCAGCCCGGAAGAACTGCGTGCCAAGCGTAACTCTATCCTGAAGCATCAATCGCAGATGGAAAGCGCACCGTTCCTGGGCAATGACGAACGTCTGTTCTGGCAACGCAGCGAGGACCGTAACCGCGGAACAGCTGCCTTGTATGACAGCCTCGGACTTGCTTCCTATGAGGCGATGGAAGCCTTTGTGGAATACATTCCGCTATAAACGGATAAAATATTAACAATAGGATGAGATGTATTGCTCCGGCAATGCATCTCATTTTTTCATGTCTCAGCCTTCTTATATTCCCAAGGAATATTTGCAGATATAAAAACAATCAAATAATTTTGTTACTTATTTATCGAAACGACAAAACTTAAAAACAAACACCATTATGAAAAAGTATGCTATCAACATCCTTGTCATTTTATTCCTACTCACGCCATTTACATTGTTTGCAAATGGATGCCATGCCAATAACGACACCATCAAAGTATTGGCAATAGGCAACAGCTTTTCACAAGATGCAGTAGAGCAATATTTGCACGAACTGGGAGAAGCTGAAGGTATCACCATGATTATCGGCAATATGTTTATCGGAGGATGTTCACTGGAACGGCACGTGCAAAACATACGCAACAACGCTCCGGCCTATGCCTATCGCAAAGTAGAGAAAGACGGGGAAAAAACAGAAACCCGGTCAATGACTATTGAGAAAGCACTGGCCGATGAGAAATGGGACTATATCAGTGTTCAGCAGGCCAGCCCTTTGTCTGGTATCTATGACAGCTACAAAGCTTCCCTACCTGAATTGGTTAACTATATCAGGGAACGAATTGGAAAGGAAACCGTATTAATGGTGCACCAGACATGGGCTTATGCTACCAATGCCAACCACACCGGATTCAAAAACTATGACCAGAACCAAATGAAAATGTACACCAGCATTGTGGATGCAGTAAAGAAAGCCGCCAACCTGGTGGGTATCAAGAAAATTATCCCTTCGGGAACCGCCATACAAAATGCACGTACCTCCTTTATCGGCGACCATATGAATAGGGACGGATACCACCTTGACTTAACCATAGGCAGATATACAGCTGCCTGCACATGGTTTGAGGCATTGACCCATCAGAATGTAACAGAAAACCCATATTCTCCCGAAGGAATGGACCCAATCCATAAGAAAGCAGCTCAAATGGCTGCGCACAACGCCATCCTCTATCCGGACAAAGCTACGGAACTGACAGAACTGAAAAAGATTGCCGATTAATGCTTTTTAATTCTTAAGACTTACTTATATGTCTGCAAAATAATAAAAAGAAAGTAACCCGCTCATCAGTGAAGCTTTCTTTTATGTACTTTTGCACGCACCACCGTCTGGTAAAAGCAGATATTGGCAACTTCAATATTTCATCAGTATGAAAAAACTTATCCTAACCGGCATATGGCTCTTGTGTGGATTCCTCCTTCCAGCACAAGAACTAGAGCAGAATGTGGAAGAACACCTCCAGACATTCTTTAGGAAATACACCACCCATACGGCCAACATCGGTACCTGCAAGCTGGATAGTTTCCGCATTGACTTCCGGAAGAAGAAATTGCTTGTCTATGCAAACGAGCGCTTTGCCTACCAGCCTCTACGGCCTGAAACCGTCGATGCCATTTACCGCCATCTGGGACAAATCCTGCCGGGACCGGTGAACTATTTCGACCTCACCGTCTTTGCTGACGGGAAGAGCATCGAAGAGCTTATCCCCAACCTCTACCGGAAAGGGAAGAAAGACAAGGCACGTCTGTTCAGCCACCTGGAATACAAAGGTACACCCTGGGTAACCCGTACCTCGCGCCCCTACGACATCACCCGCGGACTGGAAGGACGCCACATCGCCCTTTGGCAAAGCCACGGGAAATATTATATCAATGACAAGGACAAATGGGGATGGCAACGCCCGAGGCTGTTCTGCACTACAGAAGACCAGTTCACCCAATCCTTCATCCTGCCCTACCTCCTGCCCATGCTAGAGAATGCAGGAGCCAATGTATTCACTCCCCGCGAAAGGGACACGCAGAAGCAGGAAGTCATCGTAGACAATGACGGTAGCCTGAGCGGACATGGAGGACAAGGTTCCCTTTATCTGGACGTGAAAAGCCGGAAAGCACGTTGGGAACAGACCTCCCGACCCGGATTTGCCCAACGGAAACGAATCTATCAGGACAATGAAAACCCTTTCCTCTCCGGCACGGCACGCTTTGCCAAAACTGAAAAGAAGAAAGACAAGGCTTTTGCCGAATGGGTACCCGATATTCCGGAAACGGGAGAATATGCTGTATACGTATCTTACCAAACACTGCCGGGCAGCGTAAGCGATGCCAAATATCTTGTATTTCACAATGGAGGCGTCACGGAGTTCAAGGTGAACCAGCAAATAGGAGGCGGCACATGGGTGTACCTCGGCACATTCACTTTTGACAAAGGCCGGAACGACTACGGCATGGTGGTATTGAGCAACGAAAGCAAAGAGAAAGGCGTGGTCTGTGCCGATGCCGTCCGCTTTGGAGGAGGCATGGGCAACATTGCCCGCGGAGGACAAACCAGCGGCTTGCCCAGATACCTGGAAGGCGCACGCTACTTTGCCCAATGGGCAGGCATGCCCTATCCCGTCTATGGAGGCTATGAGGGAAAGAATGATATGAACGACGACATCAACGTACGTTCCCGTACAGTGAATTACCTTGCAGGAAAATCACTATTCAACCCAACGGAAGAAGGTTTGGGCATCCCCTTTGAAATGAGTATGGCCCTGCATAGCGATGCCGGTTTCAGTAAGGAAGATGAGATTATAGGCACTCTCGGCATTTATACCACCAACTTCAACAACGGCCGACTGCATGCCGGTACAGACCGCCATGCCTCCCGTGACCTTTCGGACATTCTGCTAACGCAGTTGCAGCGTGATATCCGCTCTACCTTCAACGTAGACTGGACACGCCGCAGCCTATGGAACCGCAACTACAGTGAAACACGCCTGCCCGCCGTCCCTTCCACCATCGTAGAACTGTTGTCGCACCAGAACTTCGCAGATATGCGCTTGGGACATGACCCTAACTTCAAGTTCACCGTCGGGCGTGCGCTCTATAAAGCTATTCTGCAATACATATGCAGCCAGCACGGCAGAGACTACGTTGTCCAACCCCTTCCCGTCAGCCACTTTGCCATCCGCTTCGGTCAAAAGAAGAATACTTTAGAGCTTTCCTGGCAAGGAGAGGAAGACCCGTTGGAGCCGACTGCCAAGCCACGTGAATACATTGTATATACACGTATCGGTCGTGGAGGATTTGACAATGGCGTACGCGTCAGCTCCCCATCCCACACCGTAAAAATAGAACCGGGCATCGTCTATTCCTTTAAAGTAACCGCCGTAAACCGGGGTGGCGAAAGCTTCCCTTCGGAAATTCTTGCCGCCTACAAGGCAAAGCGTGAAAAAGGACAGATACTTATCGTCAACGGATTTGACCGCATCAGCGGGCCTGCCGTTATAGACACCCCCGATGCGGCAGGCTTCGACTTGTCACAAGATCCCGGCGTACCCTATCTCTATGACATCTCCCTCTGCGGCGCCCAGCAGAATTTTAGCCGGAAGGAAGCAGGACGACGTCTGGGAGAGAGCAGTGACGAATACGAAGGCATGAAAATCATCGGAAACACTTTCGATTACCCCTTCGTACATGGCAAAGCCATCCAGGCAGCCGGAAATTACAGCTTCGTCTCATGCAGCGACGAGGCTGTGGAAAAGGGCATCCTCTCATTAGAGGATTATCCGATAGTGGACTATATCCTCGGACTTGAGAAAGAAGACAATTCCAGCAATCCGGCACGCAATACCTACTACAAAACATTCTCCTCGCCCATGCAGCGCATACTGACTTCCTATTGCCAGTCGGGAGGTCATCTCCTGGTCAGCGGTGCCTACGTAGGCAGCGATATGGACAGCTCGCAGGGCAATAAAGAATTTATTCAGAATATCTTGAAGTACCGGCATGGCAACTCTCTGAAAACAGACGGGGACAAAATCGCTGTCCGGGGACTGGGGCATACCTTCACCCTTCCCCGCCTGCCGAATGAGCAAAGCTATCCGGTCACTTCCCCTGATTGCATCCTGCCCATGTCTCCCGCTTTTCCAGTCATGACCTATGCCATCGGCAACACACCCGCCGCCGTAGCCTATCAAGGCAGTGATTATCGCACTTTTGTCATGGGATTCCCTTTTGAAAGCATCCGGGAAGAAACATCCAGAAATGCAATTATGGCATCCATACTCCGCTTTCTCACCACAGATTACACAGATTAACACAGACAAAATAGCAATCCCTATAAATAATCTGTGAAAATCTGTGTAATCTGTAGTGAAAAAACTATCTTTGCTTCCATTAATCATTAAACATTAACCACTAAACATTAAACATCATGTACACTATACAAGCCAACCCCAGCGGAACCCGTAGTTTAGAAGTTTCTGAAGAGAATCTTGCCACCATCGAGAAATACGGCCTCTTCCGCCATCTCATCGACAGCAACGGTATTGTGGACGAAACCGTGCTCGACAAGTTGAAACTGAACATCCGCTCCCTCATCGCCTCGCAAGAGGAAGACAGCAAAGACCTGCTCGACCTCTGTATCGACGTTATCTATCACAACAACATGAAGGCCTTCGGACTACAACAGCTCATCAAGCTCTATCTGCAATGGCTTTCCCAACAAGACACCATAGAAGAAGAATAAATGAAAACCATCGACACCTGCGGACAACAGCATTACAGCCCTTTAATCCCTGCCATCAAAGCCATGTGCGAGGCCGGAAAAGGCGAGAAGCTGGAAATCATCATGGACGACGCTGCTGCCTTCAATGACATGAAAGAGTATCTTTCCGAGCAGCAGATAGGCTTCCGTGAGATTTACGACGGAGAACGGATGACATTACAGTTTTTAATGTGCAAATGAAAGAATATCGCCTTACAGACTGGCTTCCTACTACCAAGAAAGAAGTGGAACTGCGTGGTTGGGACGAATTGGATGTAATACTTTTCAGCGGTGACGCCTACGTGGATCACCCTTCTTTTGGAGCCGCCGTCATAGGCCGCATCCTCGAAGCAGAAGGATTGCGCGTAGCCATCATCCCCCAACCCAACTGGCGCGACGACTTGCGCGACTTCAAAAAACTGGGACGTCCCCGTCTGTTCTTCGGCATCAGTCCCGGCTGTATGGATTCGATGGTCAACAAATATACTGCCAACAAACGCTTGCGCAGTGATGACGCCTATACCCCGGATGCACGTCCGGATATGCGTCCGGAGTACCCTTCCATTGTATATACCCAGATATTAAAGAAGCTATTCCCCGATGTCCCCGTCGTACTGGGCGGCATCGAGGCAAGCATGCGCCGCCTGACGCACTATGACTATTGGCAGGACCGTGTACGCCCCAGCATCCTCCTCGACAGCGGAGCCGACTCACTCATCTACGGTATGGGAGAGAAACCGGTGGTGGAACTTGCGGAAAGGCTGAAACGCCAACAGACACAGATGGACGCCCCAAGCTTCAAAAAGCTCATCGCCGATATTCCCCAAATGGTTTACCTTGACAAGGAAGTAGTGGTACAAGAAGGGGATATCACCCTCTTTTCCCATGAAGAATGTCTGAAAGATAAAAAGAAAGAAGCTGCCAACTTCCGTCATATCGAGGAGGAAAGCAACAAATATACAGCATCCCGCATCTTGCAAAAGAGCGGCAAGCTGACGGTAGTAGTCAATCCTCCCTATCCCCCTTTGACGGAAGCTGAACTCGACCGTTCTTTCGACTTGCCATACACGCGCCTGCCCCATCCCAAATACAAGGGAAAACGTATTCCGGCATACGACATGATAAAGTTCTCCGTCAACCTGCATCGCGGATGTTTCGGAGGATGTGCCTTCTGCACCATCTCCGCACACCAGGGCAAATTCATCGTAAGCCGCAGCAAGGAGAGCATTCTGAAAGAGGTGAAAGCCATCACGGAGCTGCCAGACTTCAAGGGTTATTTGAGCGATTTGGGAGGCCCGTCGGCCAATATGTACCGCATGAAGGGACGGGATGAGGCCGTCTGCAGGAAATGCAAACGCCCGTCGTGCATCTACCCTAAGGTATGCCCCAACCTGAATACGGACCACCGTCCGCTGCTCGACATCTATCATGCCGTAGATGCCCTGCCCGGCATCAAGAAGTCCTTCATTGGCAGCGGTGTACGCTATGACCTGCTGCTGCACCAGAGCAAGGACCCGAACACTAACAAAAGTACGCAGGAATATACCCGCGAGCTCATTGCCCGCCATGTCAGCGGTCGCCTGAAGGTAGCACCGGAGCATACGTCAGACCGCGTGCTCAACATCATGCGCAAGCCTCCGTTCAGCCAGTTCGGTGAGTTCAAGAAGATATTCGACAGGATTAACCATGAAGAAGGACTACGCCAGCAGCTTATTCCTTATTTCATCAGCAGCCATCCCGGATGCAAGGAGGAAGATATGGCAGAACTTGCCGTCATCACCAAGCGACTGGACTTCCATCTGGAACAAGTGCAAGACTTTACCCCTACTCCCATGACCGTTGCCACCGAAGCATGGTACACGGGCTTCCATCCTTATACGCTGGAACCGGTATTCAGTGCCAAAACGCAGCGCGAGAAACTGGCTCAACGCCAATTCTTCTTCTGGTACAAACCCGAAGAGCGCAGGAACATCATAAACGAACTGCGCCGGATAGGACGGACGGATTTGATAGACAAGCTATACGGGAAACGATAAAAATACGATATTTCCAAGAAACTCACAGCAACTGCATGAAACGATTCCTCCTCCTCTGCCTATCCCTACTCCCCATCGGAGCGACAGGTCTGCTGGCACAAAGCGAATGCCTGCCGCAAAATTACAGTATCATCTTCGGTGGCGGTGTATCCTTACCTCATGTAGAGGGAAACCGTAACGACTTCTTCAGCAAGAATGGCAACCGGGTGGGATATGACCTGATGACAGAAGGCCGCTACTACATCACGCCCCTATTTGCCGCAGGACTTCAATATGACTATCTACGCATGGCACGCCTGCCGGATAAGGCACATCTGCACTGCATACGCCCCAACATCACATACCGGCCCTTGTGGAGCAACGGGAATCAAGGACTGTTCCTCTCGTTCGGCATCGGGTATATGAACTATCAGGAACGGACATATAAACGCGGTGAACGGAACGGACACCTTTTCCATAAAGGATATTGTGGAATAACTTTCGCAGCAGGCTATGAGTTCCGCATCAGCCGTAAACTCTCGGGCATGATTCGCTGTGATTTCCTGACAGCAGACTGGTTTGCCAACCCCGATGCACGACTTTATAACACAGACGGGTATGATGACGGAGTAGACCATAGCTGGTTCAAAAACAACATCACTTTCTTCAATTTGGGATTCGCCTTGCAGTTCGGACGTTAGTGGCAGGAGTGGCAACAGTTTACTCTTCCACCTGCATTGCCACTACCTCCTGCAACACACAGACAGCTTCTTCTACCGTCTTGACATCCTTCACCAACATACTCCGTTTGTTGTTCTGTTCGCGCAGGTCACAACGCCGGGTGTACTTCATCATGTAGGCAATGACCTTACCGAAAGCCTGGCTCTGATAGTACGGGCTGTCCGGATTGGAGACGAAGAACAGGGACATGCGCCCACCTTTCAGAAAGACTTTCTCCACGCCGAGGCGGGCAGCCAGGCGTCGCAAGGGAACGATGCGCAGCAGTTCTTCCGTTTCGGGAGGAATCGGGCCGAAGCGGTCTTCGAGGCGGGAACGGAAAGCATCCACATCCTTGTCGAGTGTCAATCCGTCCAACTCGCGATAGAGCAACATACGCTCGCTGCTGCCAGTCACGTAATCGGCAGGCAACAGAAGTTCAAGGTCGCTTTCCACCTGGCATTCGTCGACAAACTGTTCTCCACTGATGACGCCTCCGTCTGCTTTCAGTTCTTCGGCATAAAGGTCGGCAAACTCGTCGGTCTTCAGTTCGTGCACAGCTTCGGAGAGAATCTTTTGATACGTCTCGTAGCCCAAGTCAGCAATGAAACCACTCTGTTCAGCACCGAGCATATTGCCTGCGCCACGGATGTCAAGGTCCTGCATGGCAATGTGGATGCCACTGCCCAGGTCGGAGAAGTTCTCGATGGCTTGCAGGCGTCGTTTTGCTTCGGGAGTAAGGGAGGACAAAGGCGGTGCCAGCAGGTAACAGAAAGCTTTTTTATTGCTCCGCCCCACACGTCCGCGCATCTGGTGCAAATCACTGAGTCCGAAGTTCTGCGCCTGGTTGATGATAATGGTATTGGCATTGGGTATGTCGATGCCACTTTCGATGATGGTAGTGGCAAGCAGCACATCGTAATCGTAATTGACGAAATCAAAGATTATCTTCTCCAGTTCGGCAGGCTCCATCTGTCCGTGTCCGATACAGACACGGCAGTCGGGAATGTGCCGCTCTATCATGGCCTTCAACTCAAACAGATTGGAAATCCGGTTATTCACGAAGAATACCTGCCCGTTACGGCTCATCTCGAAATTGACGGCGTCGGCAATGATTTCCTCGTTGAAGGTGTGCACTTCCGTCTGGATGGGATAGCGGTTAGGCGGCGGTGTCTGGATGACGCTCAAGTCGCGCGCACCCATCAGCGAAAACTGCAAGGTACGGGGAATGGGTGTAGCCGTCATGGTCAGCGTATCCACATTCACCTTCAATTGGCGGAGTTTCTCCTTGACGGAGACGCCGAACTTCTGCTCCTCATCAATAATCAACAAACCAAGGTCTTTGAACTTAACGTCTTTTCCCAGGATACGGTGGGTACCGATAAGAATATTCACTTCCCCTTCGGCAAGCCCTTTCACTACAGCCTTTGCCTGAGCAGCGGTGCGGGCACGACTCAGATACTCCACCCGGCAAGGCAAGCCTTTCAAGCGCTCCTTGAAGGTCTGGAAATGCTGATAGGCAAGTACGGTAGTGGGCACCAGTACAGCCACCTGCTTATTGTCCGCCACAGCCTTGAAAGCGGCACGAACAGCCACCTCCGTCTTGCCGAAGCCCACGTCACCGCACATCAGGCGGTCCATCGGACGGGCACTCTCCATGTCGGCCTTCACGTCGGAAGTAGCCTTGCTTTGGTCGGGGGTATCCTCATAGATGAAGGAGGCTTCCAACTCCCGTTGCAGGAAGCTGTCGGGACTGTATTGGAACCCCTTCTCCTCGCGGCGTTGCGAGTAGAGTTTTATCAAGTCGCGGGCAATATCCTTTATCTTCGTCTTGGTGCGGTCTTTCAGCTTCTCCCAGGCTCCGGTGCCGAGCTTGTTGAGGCGGGGCGCTTCACCCTCCTTTCCCTTGTACTTGGAAACCTTGTGCAGAGAGTGGATGGAGACAAACACCACATCTTCGTTCTGATAGACAATCTTCATCACCTCCTGCGTGGTATCACCGTTGGGGATACGTACCAGTCCGGCAAAACGCCCCACACCGTGGTCGGTATGCACCACATAGTCGCCGGGGGTGAATTGGTTCAGCTCCTTCAGGCTCAAGGCCACCTTGCCGCTGCGTGCCTTGTCGCTCTTCAAGTTATACTTGTGAAAGCGGTCGAACAGCTGATGGTCGGTAAAGACGCAGATACGCAAAGTGTCGTCGGCAAAGCCTTCGTGCAGCGTCCGTTCCACGGCGGTAAAGGATATGTTGTCTCCACGGTCCTCAAAGATGGCACGGATGCGGTCGGTCTGTTTCAGGCTGTCGCTGCATATGTAGATGGTGTAGTGACGGGAGAGGTATTCGCGGAAACTCTCTGCCACCATGTCGAAGTTTTTATGGAAGATAGGCTGTACCGTAGTATGGAACGAGACGGTAGCATCCGGCGTTCCGGTGGGCTTGTTGCCGAACTCCATCCGGCGGAAGTCGAGGGCACGCAGGGTGAACTCGCCACCGTCAATCAGCTTGCCTTCCAGCGTAATGGCTCCGTTTTCCTCCGACTCGCGTGCGGCAATGGCCTGTGGGGTGAGCGATTCGTCGTGCACGGTCTGGATGCGTTCGCGCAACCAGAGGAAATCGCGCATGGCAAGCAAGCTGTCCGACGGAAGGAAATCGAGGAACGACACCATGCCGCCGCTTCCTTTTTTTTCCAGGCTATGGCTCAAGTCGGGAACTATCACGATGCTTTCTTTCTTCTCCTTCGAGAGCTGTGTTTCCACCTCGAAGGTACGGATGCTTTCCACCTCATCGCCAAAAAAGTCTATACGGAAGGGATATTCGGAAGAGAAGGAAAAGACGTCGATAATGCTGCCACGAACGGCATACTGCCCCGGCTCGTAGACGTAGTCCACATATTCGAAACCGTAGCTGCGCAATACGTCCGTCACGAAGTTCATATCCACCCTCTCGCCTGCATGCAGTTTCAGTGTATTCTCTCCCAGTTCCTTACGAGAGACTACCTTTTCGGCCAGCGCATCCGGATAGGTCACCACGCAAAGCCCCTCTTCTCCTTTTTGCAGGCGACTCAGCACTTCTGTACGGAGTATTTCGTTTGCCGCATCCTTCTGCCCGTACTTGATGGCGCGGCGGAACGAAGAAGGAAAAAACAATACCTGCTCTGTCCCCAATATCTGCGTCAAATCATGATAGAAATAACCGGCTTCCTCCATATCGCCCAGAATGAAAACGAGCGGACAAGTAGCCCGCTGAACCAATACAGACGAAAACAAAGAAGCGGCAGAGGCATATAAACCTCCGCAATACAGGTGACGGACAGAGTTATCTTTCAGAAGCCTGCACACCCCCTCTACATTGGGATGGGAAGCATAAGATTGTTGCAGTTCAGTTATATTCATTGCTTTGCGCTTTTTCCCCCGGTATTGCCTCTCATAAGGTATCCTACCGAAATAAATTCGGTGCAAAAATACACAAATAATCTTTAGCTTTGACCTGTCGGCAACTATGTTCTCTGAAATAATCTTTCTGCTGTCAGCCTGCACATCCTTCACCTTTTTTCTGTATCGCCCTATTTATCGGGGAAGGCAATGGAACTTCTTTTCCTCCAATTATGAATAACACAGCCTGCACAATCCCTATTCAGGAGTTATGTTACACAAAGTTTATCCCCAGCCTGCGGACATGTATCCCAGGGTTTGGTCTGTCTATCCCAAGGCTTGGGATAGACAGACCAAGACTGAAGAGCACTTTTTCTCCCTATATCTACCCACTTTATCCTTTATACTTCGAAAGTTTTTCTTTAATAGTTTGAATGTTTTCTGTTAATGATTGAAACGGGAATAGCTAAAGATTGAGGCTAAAGTTCAAAGTCAAGCATACGGTTCTTTGATTTAACCTGCATTCCTCATAGTCAGGAGTTAGAAGGAACTACATAAATGAAAGAGTCGTGGCGCCAGAACTTTGCAAAATCAAGATTTGTGTGAAAATGCTGCCAGATAAAAAAGAAATGTATTACATTTGTTCCCAGTTATAACCCCCATTACCTATAAGTATGCAAACATCAGACAGCATTGTCATCATCCCCACCTACAATGAACGGGAGAATATAGAAAATATCATCCGTGCCGTTTTTGCTCTGAAACATGGTTTTCACATCCTTGTCATTGAAGACGGTTCGCCCGACGGAACGGCTGCCATTGTAAAGACCTTGCAGCAGGAGTTTCCTGAACGCCTCTTCATGGTGGAGCGCAAAGGAAAGTTAGGACTGGGTACAGCCTACATAGCCGGCTTTAAGTGGGCATTGCAACGAGGTTATGAGTATGTATTCGAAATGGATGCCGACTTCAGCCACAATCCCCAAGACTTGCCGCGACTCTACCGCGCCTGCTCCGAAGAGGGTGCCGATGTAGCCATCGGTTCACGTTATGTGAGTGGTGTGAACGTAGTGAACTGGCCCATGGGACGTGTACTGATGTCTTATTTTGCCTCCAAGTATGTACGCTTCATCACCGGGCTGCCCATCCACGATACTACAGCCGGATTTGTATGTTACCGCCGCCGGGTATTGGAGACCATCAATCTGGACGGCATCCGCTTCAAAGGATACGCCTTCCAGATAGAAATGAAATTCACCGCCTACAAATGTGGCTTCAAGGTAAAGGAAGTGCCTGTCATCTTCATTAATCGCGAACTGGGCACCTCCAAAATGAACAGCAGTATTTTTGGTGAAGCCGTATTCGGAGTGATTCGGTTGAAATGGAACAGTTGGTTCCATAAATATCCTACCGTAGATAAGGAGATGAAGTAATGGGTGATAGAGTGATAGGGGTTTACTATAAATATTAGGAAGATATGAAAAGAACATTGATACATAACGCTACGATTGTCAACGAAGGACAATCCGTGAAAGGTTCCGTAGTGATAGAAGACGGACGCATTGCAGAGGTACTGACCAACTGGAAACCTCTCTCCGCCCCTTGTGACGAGACCATAGATGCCACCGGATGCTATCTGTTGCCTGGCATCATCGACGACCATGTACATTTTCGCGATCCCGGGCTGACCCACAAAGCGGACATCCTCACCGAAAGCCGTGCGGCTGCCGCAGGTGGTGTGACCTCCATCATGGATATGCCCAATACAAATCCGGTGACCACTACGCTGGATGCCTTGAACGCCAAACTTGATTTACTGAACGAGAAGTGTATCGTAAACCATTCCTGCTATTTCGGTGCTACAAACGACAATTACAGCGAATTCGGCAAGCTGGACAAGCACCGCGTCTGCGGCATCAAGCTATTCATGGGTTCCAGTACCGGAAACATGCTGGTAGACAAGATGAACAGCCTGCTGAACATCTTCAACGGTACAGACATGCTGATTGCCGCCCACTGCGAAGACCAGGAAACCATCAAGAACAATATTGCCAAGTATAAGGAAATGTTTGCCGGAGAGAATGATATTCCCATAGGCAAGCATCCCTACATCCGCTCTTCGGCAGCATGCTATGCATCCTCTGAACTGGCAGTACGGCTGGCAAGGATTGCCGGTGCACGGCTGCATATTCTGCATGTGTCCACAGCCAAGGAACTGCAACTGTTCAATGACTATTCACTTTCCGAGAAGCATATCACCGCCGAAGCATGCGTTGCCCATCTCCTCTTCACGCTCAGTGACTATCGCACGTTGGGCACACGTATCAAGTGCAATCCTGCCATTAAGAAGCAAGCCGACCGCGATGCCCTGCGTGCAGCCGTCAACTCCGGCCTGATAGACGTTATAGCCACCGACCATGCGCCCCATCTGCTCTCCGAAAAAGAAGGAGGTGCCTTGAAGGCCATGTCCGGCATGCCGATGATACAGTTTTCGCTTGTCAGCATGCTGCAACTGGTAGATGAGGGAATATTCACACTCGAGACCATCGTTGAAAAAATGTGCCATGCTCCCGCACAAATTTACCGCATCAACGAGCGCGGCTATATCCGTGAAGGTTACCGGGCAGACCTTGTGCTGGTACGCCCCGATGCCCCGTGGGAAGTGACAGCCGACAAAGTTTTGAGCAAATGCGGCTGGAGCCCATTGGAAGGGCATACCTTCAACTGGAAAGTGGAAAGGACTTTTGCCAACGGACATCCCGTTTATAGCGACGGCATGGTGGACGACGCTTATCGTGGCGAGGAACTGAGATTTGGGGAGTGAAGGCTAGGAATTAAGGATTAGGGATTAAGGATTAAATGGGATGAAAAGGACAATACTGGCACCGGGGCATGAATTGCTTTCGTATCGGATTCATGAAGTAACCCCTTACATCAACTGGATTTATTTCTTCCATGCCTGGGGCTTCCAGCCTCGCTTTGCGGCTATAGCCAACATCCATGGCTGCGATTCCTGCCGTGCACTTTGGCTGACAACCTTTCCCGAGGAGGAACGTACCAAAGCTTCCGAAGCCATGCAGCTCTTCAAGGAAGCCAATAGAATGCTCGGCCGACTGGACGAAACAATCTCCATCCATTGCATCTTCAGGCTTTGCCAGGCAAATGCAGACGGAGATAACCTCTTGATAGAAGGAACAACCTTCCCACTGCTCCGCCAGCAGACACCCCAACCCGATGGCGGTCCATTTCTCTGTCTGAGTGATTTTGTACGTCCCCTCTCTTCGGGCACGCCCGACATCGTAGGACTTTTCGCCTCTACCATCAGTGAAGAGGCCGAAGAGACTTACAAGAACGACCCTTACAAACATCTCCTTGTACAAACCTTGAA